>Ga0209958_1000649_pt1 | contig 48308 bp, 45 predicted proteins | sample ThiBio_inoc_plan_FD_183942 | JGI IMG/M metagenome (GOLD analysis project Ga0209958, IMG submission 183942) | Wastewater bioreactor microbial communities from Cape Town, South Africa - Thiocy_inoc_plan (SPAdes) | ecosystem: Engineered > Bioremediation > Thiocyanate > Unclassified | place: South...
CCGCGTGGGCCTGCGATGCTGTTCAAAACCCGACTGGGCGTCGGCTGCCATAGCAAGGGTCTGCTGCTTCATGGCCCAGTAATTTACCCAGGCTGGAGCAGCAGCGGAGACTTTTTCAGCGTAGCCATAAGTGAAAGATGTGCCCCCCAGCACTCTAGAGAACGAGGAGAGATTGGAGCCGAAGTTATCGGTGTAGGTATCGGTGAATGCACCCAGCAGCCCCTGGTAGCCGATCGGCGCCAACGCTGCGGTCTCGATCCGACCTTGCTCTGTTTCCAATGCCCAATTTCCCTGGCCGGCGGCAGAGCCGGTCAAGTCGTTGGACGCAGCCACATCCGCCCCTGTGAGCGTGGCCAAGGTGCTGACGAACTGCGCGCCCTCGCTGCCCTGGGCGGTGTTGCAGGCATAGATCAGGAGGTCGCCATTCGCCGTCAGCCCTCGCCCCAGCGCCGCCAGCTGGGCCTGCACCTCGGGCCGTTGCAGGGCTGCATTGTTCAGAAAGCTGTTGCCCAGCCACAGTTGTCCCGCGCTGCCGTGGGCGATAACGTGTACCGCACCCACATCGCCCTGCTGCCCGAGCGCAGCCGCCATCTGCGCCAGGCCGTCCTGGCCGGCTTGCAGAAACACCACTTCGGTGCCGCGCTCCAGGCCTTGCAGCAGGGTGGCGGTGTCTTGCACGCGGCTGTCGATGAAGAGGATGCTGCGGGCGGAGCTGGCGACGTGGGCAATGTCGGTCATGGCGGTCTTTCTGGGGTTTTCAGTTTTTTTGGCCTCTAGTGCTTATGTAGCAAGCGCTAGCAGCTATCAAATTTGATGGTTTTTGGTGATGATGACGTTGGCGCGGTAGCGCCGCTCGATGCTGTCCATGACCCAGGCCACATTGCGCACGCAGGCAATGAGCCTGGCGCCCGGGAACAGGTCCATGAGGGCGGGCATCTGCGCGCTCCACATGCGGTTGGTGTCAAAAATGACATCTTTGCCCGCCTGGTCTGCGTAGTAGCTGTCGAACAGGCCGCGCGCCAGGCGCCTGCGCTGGTCTGTGGTGACCACGGGACCAAACTCGCTGCCCGCGCCCAGCTGGTTGAGCATGCCCCAGAAAAGCCCCCCGACCGGGCTGGTCATGCCGGCATGAAAGCGCGGGTTTTGCAGCAGCAGGGCCGACAGCAGGGTGGAGCCCGAGCGGGGCAGGCCGGTGATCCAGTAGATGCGGGAATGTGCCTGCATTGCAGCGCTCCAAGGGGTCTGGGTGGGTGCTGCAACGGGGCAGGCAATTGTTTGACTGAATTGACAAATGATTGTCGCCAATCAAAACATGGTTATTCGTTTATACACTAGCCGCCGATATTTTCGGTGTCACAGGTGTTTTGTATGTCGCTGGCGGGGTACGCACGGATTCCATACAGATAAGGGCCAGATACTCCCCGTGCAGCCCCCCATCCACTTGGTGTATTGGAGGCGGATGCCTCGGCGAACCCCGGGCCATTCCCCAGACCTGCCCCCGGCACGCAGCGCTCGGGTTTCACAGGGCATCGACATCGGCATTCGTGCACCGCCTTAAAATCGCGGCTTCGTCGAAAGAACCGTCATGGCCGAGGCCATGAAAGGCTTTCATTCTTGAAACCCAAAGGGGTGAAGATGAACAAGCCTTTCATTTCCCTGTGTCCCGAGATCACCCGGGCCAATGCGCATACGCTGATGGACTGGCTGGAAGATGAGGGCGTGACGCGCTATCTGAGCGATTCGCGCCATGTCTCCCGCTTTATCGAGCAGGTCATCGGCCGGGTCCAGTTGCCGATCCTGACCCATCTGTTCAACCAGGGCGGCCGGTTCTTCATGGCCTACGACCGGCATGACGTGCCCGTCGGCTTCGTGCGCCTCGTCAAGACGGGCCCGGACTGCGAAATGGTCCTGGTCATCGGCAACCGCGACAACTGGGGCCGCAAGCTCGGAGCCAGCGCCATCCGCGAAGGCATGAAGCTCGCCTTCTTCGATATGCGGGCCGAGAAGCTCATCGCCAAGATCCACCCGGACAACGCGCGATCGCTGAAGGCCTTCCTGCGCAGCGGCTTCCTGCTGGAGAGCGCAACGCCTGCCATGCAGTCCTTGGTCATGCATTCGGAGCGCTATCTCCAGCTTCTGCGCGAAGGCCCTGCAGCGCAGGCCTCCGGCATCTACATCACCGAGATCGACAAGGGCCGGCTCAGGAGTCTGGTGGCGTTCGAGCAGGGCCCGGACATCTTTGAACTGGAGCATGAGATCGAGCGCGCCATCGTCGTCGACCCTCGGCAAGTGGCCGAGGATGTCGTCACCATGAACTCCAAGGCCTTGCTGCAGGTGGACGACGAGGAGGTGGAGGTGGCGCTGGTGTACCCCGAGGATGCGGACGAACGCGCCGGGAAACTATCGGTCTGCTCCGGCATCGGCACCGCGATCCTGGGCTACAAGGAGGGTGATGCCTTCAACTGGCGGATTCCGAACCGCACCTGCCATATCCGGATTGAGAAAGTGCTGTATCAGCCGGAAGCCGCCGGTGATTTCCACCTGTAGAGTGGCTGGCGCAGGCGGCGTTCGGTCCGCCCATCCTCAGTGCTTGCGCAATGTGGAGCCGCTGCGTGATTCCAGGGACACCACTGCCCCCCGGGGGTGTGGCCGTGCAGCGCCAGGTGCCAGCCGGCTTGGGCGCCCGCTGGCGCAGTGATGGGCTGGTGAGCCAGCAGCAGGCGCACATCGGCTGTCGCGCCGGCTCCCTGGACATTCATGGCCCCATCCTCTCAAGAGTTGGAGCCTCCTCGATACCCGGGGCGACTCAGACTTTATTTGCTCCCGACGAACTTTATTTCTTGCAATCAGGCGATTCACTCTGAGGCGCCGATCACTCCACCGTCACGCTCTTGGCCAAATTGCGCGGCTTGTCCACGTCCGTCCCCCGTGCGCAGGCCGTGTGGTAGGCCAGCAGTTGCAGCGGCAGCACGTGCAGGATGGGCGAGAGGGCGCCGTAGTGCTCGGGCATGCGGATGACGTGGATGCCTTCGCTGCTGTCGATGCGCGTGTCGGCGTCGGCCAGCACATAGAGCACGCCGCCGCGCGCGCGCACTTCCTGCAGGTTGCTCTTGAGCTTTTCCAAGAGCGCGTCGTTGGGCGCCACCGTCACCACCGGCATGCTGGCGTCCACCAACGCCAGCGGGCCATGCTTGAGCTCGCCGGCCGGGTAGGCCTCGGCATGGATGTAGCTGATTTCCTTGAGCTTGAGCGCGCCTTCGAGCGCAATGGGGTAGTGCAGGCCCCGGCCCAGGAACAAGGCGTTCTCCATGCGCGCGAAGACTTCGGCCCAGCCGATGATTTGCGGCTCCAGCGCCAGCACGGCCTGCAAGGCCACGGGCAGGTGGCGCATGGCCTGGAGGTGGGCGGCCTCCTCGCCCTCGGTGAGGCGCCCGCGCGACTGCGCCAGCGCCAGCGTGAGCAGGAACAGGCCCGCCAGTTGTGTAGTGAAGGCCTTGGTACTGGCCACGCCGATCTCGACCCCGGCGCGGGTGATATAGGCCAGTTCACACTCGCGCACCATGGCGCTGGTGGCCACGTTGCAGATGGTGAGGGTGTGGCGCATGCCCAGGCCTTGTGCGTGGCGCAGAGCGGCCAGGGTGTCGGCCGTCTCGCCGCTCTGGCTGATGACCACGACCAGGGTGCGCGGGTCCGGCACGCTGGTACGGTAGCGGTATTCGCTGGCCACCTCCACCTGGGTCGGGATGCCGGCGATGTCCTCCAGCCAGTACTTGGCCGTGCAGCCGCTGTAGTAGCTGGTGCCGCAGGCCAGGATGAGCACGCGGTCGATCTCCTTGAACACGCGCCAGGCGGCGGTGCCGCTGGGGCCGTCGAACAGCTCGGGGACGATGGCCTGCACGCCTTCCAGCGTGTCGGCGATGGCGCGCGGCTGCTCGAAGATTTCCTTTTGCATGTAGTGCCGGTAGGGGCCCAGCTCGGCCGCGCCGCTGAAGGCCTGCACGGTGCGCACCGGGCGCTGTGCGGGTGCCAGGGCCTGGCCGCCCGCGCCCACGATCCAGTAGCGGCCCAGTTGCAGGTCCACCAGATCGCCCTCTTCCAGGTAGACGATCTGGTCGGTCACGCCGGCCAGGGCCATGGCGTCGCTGGCCAGGAAGTGCTCGCTGCCATCCTGCCCCACGCCCAGGATGAGCGGCGAACCGGCGCGTGCACCGACCACGCGGTGCGGCTCGTCCTTGTGCAGCACGGCGATGGCGTAGGCACCGCGCAGCGCGCCGACTGCCGCCTGCACGGCCTGGAACAGGTCGCCGTCGTAGTGGCTGTCCACCAGGTGAGCGATGACCTCGGTATCCGTCTGGCTGGTGAAGGCATAGCCCCGCGCCTGCAGTTGCGCACGCAGCTCCTCGTGGTTTTCGATGATGCCGTTGTGCACCAGGGCCACGCGGCCGGGGCGGCCGTCGGCCCCATCGGCAAGCGGGCCGTAGCTGAAATGCGGGTGCGCGTTGTGCACCGCCGGCGCGCCGTGCGTGGCCCAGCGGGTATGGGCAATGCCGGTGGCGCCTTCGATGTGCTCGGTCTGCACCTGCGCCAGCAGCTCGGCCACGCGGGCCGTGCTGCGCGCGCGCTGCAGGCCCGCGGGGCGCGCGGCATCGGGGCTGGCGGCGTGCACGGCCAGGCCGCAGGAGTCGTAGCCGCGGTATTCCAGCCGCTGCAGGCCTTGCACAAGAATGGGAACGATGTTGCGCCGTGATACCGCGCCGACGATGCCGCACATGGGTTTTCTCCTGCCTGGGGGAAGCAATGGCGCGATGGTAGGCAGGAGCGCGCCAAATTTCAGATTGATTTTTGTATGTTTTTGAAATTTAATTTCGACAAATCATACATGTGAAATTTCCAAGCAAAATCACGTTGATTATGGAAGAAATTATCCTGGATGCCGTGGACCTCAAGCTGCTGGACCTGCTGCAGGACGACGCCGCGCGCAGCAACCAGTGGCTGGCCGAGCAGGTGCATGTATCGCCCCCCACCTGCCTGCGGCGCGTGCGGCGCCTGCACGAGTGCGGGCTGATCGAACGGCAGGTGGCCATCGTCCAGCCCGAGCGGCTGGCTGCCGTGCAGGGGCATGGGCTGGCGTGCATCGTGGAAGTCGCGCTCGACCGCCAGGGCGCCGAGTGGCTGGACGCCTTCGAGGCCCGCGCCGTGCAGGAGCCCTGCGTGCAGCAATGCTGGCGCGTATCCCCCGGACCGGACTTTGTGCTGGTGCTGCACACGCACGACATGCCCGCCTACCTGGCGCTGGCCCAGCGCCTGTTCACGGGCGATGCCAATGTGCGCAACGTGAAGGCCTTTTTTGCCACCAAGCGGGCAAAATTCACAACAAAACTGCCTGTAGCGCTCGCCACATAAGCGCAAGCAGCTATCGTTTTGATATCAACTACCGGGCCAGCAGACACTGACCGTGCAGCCCGCCCCCGGCGCCGCCTGCGCGCTCACCGTGCCGCCATGGCGCTGGGCGATGGCGCGCACGGCCGCCAGGCCGCAGCCCACGCCGTCGAACTCGCTCTCGCGGTGCAGGCGCTGGAAGATGCCGAACAGCGCCTGCGCACGCGCGGGGTCGAAGCCCGCGCCGTTGTCCTGCACGCGCAGGGCACAGCGCCCGTCGGCGCCGCGTTCGGCGTCCACGCGGATCTGCGCTGGTTCGCGCCCGCGGGTGAACTTGACGGCATTGCCCAGCAGCTCGGTGAGCAGGGTGCGCAGGAGCTCGGTGTCGCCATGCAGCGCAGGCCAGGCATCGGGCACCTGCCAGTGCACGGCGCGGCCTGCGCAGCGCGGCGCCAGGGCCGTGCGCACCTCGTGCACCAGGGCGCCCAGGTCCACGGCCTGGGGCATGAACGGTGCGCGGGCGATGCGCGCCAGTTGCAGCAGGCCGTCGAGCATGCGGCCCATGCGGCGGGCGGATTGGTCCATGGTGGCCAGGTAGTCCAGCGCTTCTGCGCGGGCGGTGGCGTCCAGGCCGGGCGCGTCCTGCAGCAGCTCGCGCACCAGCGGCCCGAAGGAGGTGATGTGGCGCAGCGGCGCGCGCAGGTCGTGCGAGACGGCGTGGGTCCAGGCCTGCAGGGCCGCCTGCTGATCGGCCAGCGCGGCGTCGCGCCCGGCCAGCAGGGCGCGCAGTTCCGGGGCATCCAGCCCGGCGTAGGGGCCGGGCTCGGGGGCTGGCGGCGGCACGGGCACGCTCATGGCTTGGGCTGCTTGGTCGGGCGCTGCCAATTCGCAATCGCCAATTGCTTACCGCGCGCCACACCCAGGGCGCCCGCGGGCACGTCCTTGGTGATGGTGGAGCCGCCGCCCACCGTGGCGCCGGCGCCGATGGTCACGGGCGCCACCAGCACGCAGTTGCTGCCCACGTGCACGTCGGCCTCGATCACGGTGCGGTGCTTGTTCGCGCCGTCGTAGTTGGCGGTGATGCTGCCCGCGCCGTAGTTCACGCGCTCGCCCACCGTGGCGTCGCCCAGGTAGGCCAGGTGGTTGGCCTTGGCGCCGTCGGCCAAGGTGGAATTCTTCACTTCGACGAAGTTGCCGATGTGCACCTCGCGCCCCAGCACGGCGCCGGGGCGCAGGCGCGCATAGGGGCCCACGAGGGCGCCCGCGCCCACGCTGGCGCCGAGCTTCTCGCCGTCGATGTGGGTGTAGGGGTGGATGACGGCGCCCGCCGCAATGCGCGCGTTGGCAATGCAGCAGTGCGCGCCCACCTGCACGCCTTCGCCCAGCTCCACGCGGCCGGTGAAGATGCAGCCCACGTCGATCTCCACGTCCGGCCCGCAGAGCAGCTCGCCGCGCACGCCGGTGCGCGCGTCGTCGCGCAGGTCAAAGCGGGCGGGGTCCAGCAGGCGCACGCCCTGCTCCATCAGCGCACGCGCCTGGCGCAGTTGGTGCGCGCGTTCGAGCTCGGCCAGTTGCAGGGGGCTGTTCACGCCGGCCACCTGCAGGACATCGTCGATGCGGTGGGCCACCACCGGCAGCCCTTCGGCCACGGCCATGGCGACGATGTCGGTGAGGTAGTACTCGCCCTGGGCGTTGTCGTTGCTCAGGCGCGCCAGCCAGGGCTTGAGCTGGCGCGCGGGCACGGCCATGATGCCGCTGTAGATCTCATCGATGGCGCGCTGGGCCTCGCTCGCGTCCTTGTGCTCGACGATGCCCGTCACCCGCCCCGCGGCATCGCGCAGGATGCGGCCATAGCCCGCGGGGTCGGGCAGGCGCACGGTCAGCAGCGCCAGTTGCCCGCCGGGCACGGCCTGCGAGGCCGCCACCAGCGCGCGCAGCGTGTCGGCCTGGGTCAGCGGCACATCGCCCGAGAGCACGACCACCGTACCGTCGTCTGCCAGGCAGGGCACGGCCTGCTGCACGGCGTGGCCGGTGCCCAGTTGCGGCTCCTGGCGTACGAATTTGAGGTCAAATGAGGCCGCAGCGCCCGCCAGGCCTGCGGTAGCAGCTTCTACTTCTGTAGCACCGTGGCCGGTGATGACGATGGCGCTGCGCGCCTGCAGGTGCGCGGCCTGGTCCAGCACATGGTGTAAGAGGGGACGGCCCGCCAGGCGCTGCAAGACCTTGGGCAGGCGGCTTTTCATGCGCGTGCCCTTGCCCGCGGCCATGATGAGGATGTCCAGTGCGGTGGGAGTGGGAGTCATGGGGCGCCATTATCGGCATCGGGCGCGGCGCAGACGCAAAAAAACGGGCCGCAGCCGCCTGCCAATGCAAGCCGCAGCGGCCCGTCCAGAGCGCATATCAGGCGTTCGGCCAGGGGGTCAGGCGCAGCACAGTTCGGCACCGCCCGGCCCCACCTGGGCGCGTTGCCACCAGGTGGGCAGGGCCTGCGCCCGCTCGACGGCCTGCAGGCGGTACTGCAGCGGCGCCGTGCCCACGGATTCGACCACCACCTGCTGGCCCGCAGGAATGCGCAGGCTCTAGCCCGCGTGCAAGAAGCCATCGCCTGCGCGCTCGCCTGCCTGGCCGTGCGGCCCATCGCCCAGCGTGACCCAGGCCTGGCCCTGCGCCACGCGCAGAACGGTGGCGCGCTGCCCCTGCAGGCTGTGCGCCGCGCCCACGGCGAGCGTGCGCACCTCCTGCGCCGCAGCCCCGGCGGGGGCGGTGAATTGTTGCAGATTGCGAAGATAGGCGAGTTGCATGGCGATCTCCTGGAAAACCCTAGGTACGCCTCTATGATGCGCCGCCAAAATCACGCAGTCCAATGAATTCATGGACGGTTATTGATTACATTTCCACATCAATCCACGCATGCATGACACCCCCCACCCCCGGCTGCGCACGCGCCCTGTGGCGCTGGGGCACTGGCGCGCCTTTCTGGCCGTCGCCCGGCACCTGAACTTCCGCGCCGCCGCCGACGAGCTGGCCCTGACGCAGTCGGCCGTGAGCCGCCAGATCCAGGCGCTGGAGGACGACGTGGGCGTGGCCCTGTTCCTGCGCCACACACGCGCCGTGGAGCTCACCAGCGCCGGAGCGCAGTTGCTGCACGCCGTGGCCCCGGCCATCGAACGCATGGACGCCGCCGTGCGCCAGGTGCGCCTGCAGGCCGGGCGCAAGAGCGTGGCCATTTCCACCTGGGCGAGTTTTGCCTCGATGTGGCTGATCCCGCGGCTGGAGCAGTTCCAGCGCGACAACCCGGACATCGACATCCGCATCGACACCACCGACGCCAAGGTGGACCTGGAGATCTCCGACGCCGACCTGGCGCTGCGCTACACCCAGCCCGGCCCCGGTACCCAGGGCGCCGAACTGCTTTTTGGCGAACAGCTCGCCGTGGTCGCCAGCCCCTGGCTGCTGCAAAGCGCCGGACCCATACGCACCCCTGCCGACGTGGCGCGCTTCACACTGATCGACGCGGGCGACGCCCACCGCCTGCCCTACCTGGAGTGGCTCACCTGGCCGCGCTGGCTGCAGGCCTACGGCCAGGCCGACCTGAGCCCCAAGCGCTGGCTGTATTTCAACTACGCGCACCAGATCGTGCAGGCGGCCCTGGCGGGCCAGGGCCTGGCGCTGGCGCGCCTGCCGCTGATCACCGAGTCGTTGGCCGCGGGCGACCTGGTGGAGGTGCTGCCCGCCTACCGGCTGGACTCGCCGCTGGCGTACTGGCTGCTGGTGGCACCGCGCAGCAGCCAGCGGCCCGAGATCCGCGCCTTTTGCGCCTGGCTGCAGGCCCAGGCCCTGGCCACGCGCCTGGCCATCGGCGACATCGCCGCCCCGGGCACGCACCCGGCGGCGGCGTAATTGCTCCTGAATCCATAGCTGCTTGCGCTTGCTGCGCAAGTGCTGAAGGCCAATTTCTCCCAAACGCCTGACAACAGACCTGCGGCCCCCGGGGCCTCTCAGGCCAGCGTCACGCGCGCAAACTTGCGCTTGCCTACCTGCACCACGTAGCTGCCTGCGTCGAGCTTCAGGCCCTTGTCGCTGACCACGCTGCCATCGACGCGCACGCCGCCGCCGTCGATCAGGCGGCCCGCCTCGCTGGTCGAGGGAGCCAGGTTGGCCTGCTTGAGCAGCGCACCAATGCCCAGCGGCGCGCCCGACAGGCTCACCTCGGGGATTTCATCGGGCACGCCGCCCTTGCTGCGGTGGATGAAGTCCTGCTCCGCCGCCTCGGCCGCCGCAGCGCTGTGAAAGCGCGTGGTGATTTCCTTGGCGAGCAGCACCTTGGCGTCCTTGGGGTTGCGCCCGCCGGCCACCTCGGCCTTGAGCGCGGCGATCTCGGCCAGGCTCCGGAAGGACAGCAGGGTGTACCAGTCCCACATCAGCGCGTCGGAGATGGACAGCACCTTGGCGAACATGGTGTTGGCGTCCTCGGTGATGCCGATGTAGTTGTTCTTGGACTTGGACATCTTGTCCACGCCGTCCAGGCCCACGAGCAGCGGCATGGTCAAAATGCACTGCGGCTCCTGGCCGTATTCCTGCTGCAGGTGGCGGCCCATGAGCAGGTTGAACTTCTGGTCGGTGCCGCCCAGCTCCAGGTCGCTCTTCAAGGCCACGGAGTCGTAGCCCTGCATCAGCGGGTACAAGAACTCGTGCACGCTGATCGACTGGCCCGTGGAAAAGCGCTTGTGGAAGTCGTCGCGCTCCATCATTCGCGCCACGGTGTACTTGGCGGCGAGCTGGATCATGCCGGCCGCGCCCAGCGGTTCGCTCCATTCGCTGTTGTAGCGGATCTCGGTGCGCGCCGGGTCCAGCACCAGGCTGGCCTGGCGGTAGTAGGTCTCGGCGTTGGCCTGGATCTGCGCGGGCGTGAGCGGCGGGCGCGTGCTGTTGCGGCCCGACGGATCGCCGATCAGGCTGGTGAAGTCGCCGATCAGGAAGATCACCTGGTGGCCCAGGTCCTGCAGCTGGCGCAGCTTGTTGAGCACCACCGTGTGGCCGATGTGGATGTCGGGCGCCGTGGGGTCCAGCCCCAGCTTGATGCGCAGCGGCTGGCCCGTGGCCTCGGAGCGCTGGAGCTTTTTCACCCATTCGTCACGCGGCAGCAGTTCGTCTGCGCCCCGCAGGGAGACTTCCAGCGCCTGGGCAACGGCGTTGGACAAGGGAGTTTGGGCAGGGGAGGAATGCATAAGGGTTTTCTAGGGTGTGCTCTCCACAAGCTTGGCTATACTTGCGCGCACATTGCAGGAGCGGGGATTTTACGTTCCCCTGTTGCCCGGTGGCACCGGGCCCTGCTGCATGACTTGCTGGCGCGCCCGCGCCGCCCGGCACCTCCGGGCTCCACGCACGGGCCGCCTCCAGACTGGGGATCGACTTTTGACACACGGCCTGACCACCGCCCGCGCCGCCTTGCTTGAGCGTCTTGCACAAGGCATCCAAAACCACCCCCGCCGCATCACCGCCCTGATCGCCGCCCTGCTGCTCACCGGCGGCGGCGGCGCCTTCGCCGTCGCCTCGCTGGGGCCCGACCCCGCCGAGCTGCCGGTGCACACGCTGGCGCTGCCCGTCGAATCCCTGGCCAGCGGCGTCTCGCTGGCCGACCTGGCCGAGCGCCCGGGCTTCTCGCTGTTCCGCAGCGAGCAGGTGCGCAGCAGCGACACCGCCGAATCCCTGCTGCAGCGCCTGGGCGTGGCCGACCCCCTGGCTGCGGCCTACATGCGCCGCGACACGCTGGTGCACCGCAACATCCTGGGGCGCACCGGGCGCCTGGTCTCCGCCGAAACCAGCGACGACCACCGCCTGCTGCGCCTGACCGCACGCTGGGCGCCGGACGACAGCGGCAACTTCCAGCGCCTGGTGGTCGAGAAATCCGGCCAGGGCTTTGTCTCGCGCATCGAAACCGGCACCCTGGCCAGTTCCTCGCGCCTGGCGGGCGGCGTGATCCAGAGCTCGCTGTTCGCCGCGACCGACGCCTCCGGCATCCCCGACGGCGTGGCCGTGCAGCTGGCCGAGCTGTTTTCCACCGACATCGACTTCCGCCGCGCCCTGCGCAAAGGCGACCGCTTCTCCGTCGTGTACGAAACCCTGGAGGCGGACGGCGAGCCGCTGCGCACGGGCCGGGTGCTGAGCGCTGAATTCGTCAACAACGGCAAGACGCACCAGGCCATCTGGTTCCAGGAGCCCGGCGCCAGCAAGGGCGCCTACTACGCGCTGGACGGCCAGAGCAAGCGCCGCGCCTACCTCGCCTCGCCGCTGGAGTTCACCCGCGTCTCCAGCGGCTTCGCCATGCGCTTTCACCCCATCCACAAGACCTGGCGCGCACACCTGGGCACCGACTTCGCGGCGCCCACCGGAACACCCGTGCGCACCGTGGGCGACGGCGTGGTCGAGTTCGCCGGGGTGCAGAATGGCTTTGGCAATGTGGTGTACGTCAAGCACCGCAACCAGCACGAGACGGTGTACGCGCACCTGAGCCGCATCGACGTGAAGAAGGGCCAGACCGTCGCCCAAGGCCAGACCCTGGGCGCCGTGGGCGCCACGGGCTGGGCCACGGGGCCGCACCTGCACTTCGAATTCCGCGTGGACGGCAAGCAGCAGGACCCGATGACCATCGCCCGCCAGAGCGAGGCCGCCGCGCCCATCTCGGCCGCCGCCCGCCCGGCCTTCGAGCGTCTCGCGGGCCTGATGCGCGTGGAGCTGTCCTCCGCCGCCCTGGTCACCCAGGCCAGCGCCGAGTAAGCCTGCCGGCGCAGCCCAGGCGCCTGCCACCGCCCGCCCGCCCATGCCCGAGCTCTATATCGGCCTGATGTCGGGCACCTCGCTGGACGGGGTGGACGCCGTGCTGGCCGACCTCTCCGGTCCGCGCTGCCGCGTGCTGCACCACCACGCCGCCGCCTTTGCGCCCGGCATGCGCGCCGAGCTGCTGGCACTCAATGCCAGCGGCCCCGACGAGCTGCACCGCGCCGCGCTGGCGGCCAATGCCCTGGCGCGCAGCTATGCCCAGGCCGTGCACGCCCTGCTGCAGCAGGCCGGCTGTGCGCCGGCGGCCGTGCGCGCCATCGGCGCCCACGGGCAAACCGTGCGCCACCGGCCCGGTGCCTTCGACGGCACGGGCTATACCCTGCAACTGAACAACCCCGCCCTGCTGGCCGAGCTCACCGGCATCTGCGTGGTCGCCGACCTGCGCAGCCGCGACCTGGCCGCGGGCGGACAAGGCGCGCCCCTGGTGCCCGCCTTCCACCAGCAGCAGTTCGGGCTACCAGGCCAGGATGCGCTGGTGCTGAACATCGGCGGCATCGCCAACCTGAGCGTGCTGCGCGCCGACGGCAGCGTGCTGGGGTTCGACTGCGGCCCGGGCAACGCCCTCATGGACCACTGGTGCCAGCAGCACCTGGGCCAGGCGTTCGACCGGGACGGCGCCTGGGCGGCCAGCGGCCGGGTGGCGCCCGCGCTGCTGGTGCTGCTGCAGGCCGAGCCCTACCTGCACCAGGCGCCGCCCAAGAGCACGGGACGCGATCTATTCCACCCCGGCTGGCTCGAACAGCGCCTGCACGCGCACGCCCCGCTGCCCGCCGCCGATGTGCAGGCAACCTTGCTCGAATTGACTGCCAGCGCTTGTGCAACAAGCGCCATTAGCTATAAAAATAATAGTGAATTTCTGGCCGTGTGCGGCGGCGGCGCCTTCAACGGGCACCTGATGGCGCGGCTGCAGGCATTGCTGCCGGGCCTGCGCGTGCAGCCCACCGACGCCCTGGGCCTGCCCGCCCTGCAGGTCGAGGCCGCCGCCTTCGCCTGGCTGGCGCGCCAATGCCTGCACGGCCTGCCGGGCAACCTGCCCAGCGCAACGGGCGCCCAAGGCGCCCGTGTGCTCGGGGCCATCTACCCCGCGTGAGATCCGGTGCCCGCCAGCGGGCGCCGCTCAGGTCGAGAAGCTCGAACCGCAGCCGCAGGTGGACGAGGCACCCGGGTTCTTGATGACGAACTGTGCGCCCTGCAGGTCTTCCTTGTAGTCGATCTCGGCGCCCACCAGGTACTGGTAGCTCATGGCGTCGATCAGCAGCGAGACGCCGTTCTTGGTCATCACCGTGTCGTCTTCGTTGGTGATTTCGTCGAAGGTGAAGCCATACTGGAAGCCCGAGCAGCCCCCGCCCTGCACGAACACGCGCAGCTTGAGGTCGGGGTTGCCCTCTTCGGCGATGAGATCGGCCACCTTGGCTGCCGCGCTCTCGGTGAAGATGATGGGATCGGGCATCACTTCGTCAGGGGATTCTTGGACTGCGGCATTCATGGGACTCACTCCGGGTTGGGTCGGCAATGCTACTGCAAAGCGCGCCAGGCTTCATTTCACGCGTTGTTTGCCGCCAATTTCAGTGGGGGCTTTTCCTCCAGCACGACGTCGGCGGGGAACATCTTCCCGCAGATGGTGGCACCCTGGTGCATTTCCAGGGTCTTGTAGTGCACGTCGCCCGCAATGCGCGCCTTGGGCTGCAGCTCCAGCATGCTGGCGGCATGCACCGGCCCATGGATCTGGCCGTTGACGATCACATGGTCGGCGTGCACTGTGCCCTCGACCCGGGCCGTGGCCGAAATCACCAGCAAGCCGGCCGCCCCGGGGCCCACGCGCACGTCGCCCACCACCTCGCCGTCGATGCGCAGGCCATCGGTGAACTGCACATTGCCCTCGATGCGGCTGCCTTGGGCGATCAGGCTCTTGATGGGCGGCTGTTTGTTGCGGGAAAACATGGTGAATCCTTCGGTTGGCTCGCGGCATGCTCCGGCGGCGGCGGGCACCCGGCGCCTGCCCCTGCCGGGAAAACGGTTATTCGGTGCCTGCGGACAGAACGGCCGCCACACCCTCCAGCGCCGTGGTCTGGCTGGCATGCAGGGTACTGCCCTCCCAGATCCGCGCGGTGACGGTTTTTACCACGGTATGGGGCGGCAGCTCGATGGTCCCCTCCAGGCGCCGGTACTGGCGCAGGTGCAGCGGGGCGTTGTCGTCCGCGGTGGTGGTCCAGGGGCGGCCCTCGCGCGTGCCGCTGAGCGTGATCTCCACGCGCCCCTTGAATTCCGGCGCATTCTTGACCGTGCGCATCACCAGCGCCTGCCAGCGCAGCAGCACCTGGGCCACCACCTCGGCCTGCAGGCCGCGGATGGCCACGCCCTGGGCCACGCCCGCCATGGGGATGAGCCGCTCGAACAGGCCCAGGTCCTCGCGCAGGGAGCGGTTCTCGGCCTCGGCCTGGCGCAGGCGCGCTGTCAATTGCTCCACGGCCGTGCGCTCGGCCAGCAGCAGGCTGCCCGAGCTGTCGGTCTGGGACTGGTGCTGCTGGTTTTCCTCGCGCAGGCGCTGCACCTCGGCGCGCAGTTGCTGCAGCTCCACGCGCCGCGCGGCGTCCAGCCCGGCCAGGGAGCGGCCGAACTCGAAGGCCCACAGCGCCACCGCTGCCGACAGGCCCAGCACCGCCGCCGCCAGGAACCAGCGCAGCGGCCAGGGCAGCGCGCTGCGCACTGCCATGCGCGGGGCACTGATGGTCAAACGGCGGCGCAGCAGGCGCAAACGCATGGCAACGGGTCTCGCGGTGGTGGATCGTGGCCCCGGACTATACCTGCAGCGCGAGGGGCCAAAAACAAAGCCGCCAGCGGCATGCACCGTGGCGGCTTGGGGCCCGAAGGCAGTGTCCGGCTGGGAATCAGCGCTTGGAGAACTGCTTGGCGCGGCGGGCACCGCGCAGACCGACCTTCTTGCGCTCGACTTCGCGGGCGTCGCGCGTCACGAAGCCGGCAGCGCTGAGCTGGGGCTTGAGGGTCGCGTCATAGTCGATCAGCGCACGGGTGATGCCGTGGCGCGTGGCGCCGGCCTGGCCGGATTCGCCGCCGCCGTTGACGTTGACCTGCACATCGAAGGTTTCGAGGTTGTTGGTCAGCGCCAGGGGCTGCTTGGCGATCATGATCGAGGTCTCACGGCCGAAGTAGGACTGGATGTCCTTGCCGTTGATCGTGATCTTGCCAGAGCCTTTTTTCAGAAACACGCGGGCGACGCTGGATTTGCGGCGGCCGGTGCCATTGTTCCAATCACCAATCATCTCAAGGCTCCTTACAGTTCCAGCACTTTGGGCTGTTGGGCGGTGTGGGGATGCTCTGCACCACCGTACACCTTGAGCTTCTTGATCATGGCGTAGCCGAGCGGGCCCTTGGGCAGCATGCCCTTGACGGCCTTCTCCAGCGCGCGGCCGGGGTGCTTGGCTTGCATGTCGCGGAAGTTCGTGGCCGTGATGCCGCCGGGGTAACCCGAATGGCGGTAGTACACCTTGTCGAGGGACTTGGTGCCAGTGACCTTGAGCTTGGAGGCGTTGATGACGACGATGTAATCGCCGGTATCGACGTGAGGCGTGTAAATGGCTTTGTGTTTGCCGCGCAGACGGAGGGCAACTTCGCTGGCTACCCGGCCGAGCACCTTGTCGGTGGCGTCAACCACAAACCACTCGTGCACCACCTCAGCGGGCTTTGCGCTGAACGTAGACATGAGATTCTCTTTCGAGGGTTTGACCGGCCAAAAATAGGGGCCGGTGTCCTGCGGGCTCTTTTCCACGGTCGGTGTTTCTCTCAGGCGGAAACCTCTTAGGTGGGACCTGGGCTGCCTGCCGGACCGGCGTGCTGCCCACTTCGCCGCGGAGCACCAGGTCGCTGCGAAGCCGGCCATTATACAAATTTCGCAGCCTTTGCGCCAGACAGCCGGCGCCAGGCCGTCAATTGGCGAGCTGGCGGTTCTCCAGCGGCTCCATCTGGCGGCGGAAATCCACACACGCGGGCAGCGCGGCATTGCCCGCCTTGCGGCACTGCTCGCGCAGGCACATGCTGCGCGTCAGCACCGTTTCGCCCTCACACAGGCGCACCACCGGCGCGGGCTTGGGCGGCGGTGGAGGTGCCGGCACGGGCGCCGGTGGCGGCGGCGCGGGGGGGGCAGGCGGCGGCTCGGCGGCCGGCGGCGGCACGGCAGCGACCACGCGGCGGCGTGGCGCAGCACGCGAGGCAGCACGCGGATCGGACGCCGGGACGAAGGCCGGAGCAGGCGCCGAGGCCGTCTCGGCCAAGGCCTGCGCCACGTCGGCGGATGCGGGCGGCGCTGGCAGCTCGGCCACCGCGCTGGCGGTCGAGGCCGCCGGGGCCGCCGCAGCCGATGCGGGCACGGCCATTTCCGTGATGATCTCTTCGGCCCGGGCGGGCGCCGGGCGCTCTGCCTGGCCGCGCCAGGCGTAGGCCCCTGCCGCGGCCAGGGTCACCGCCCCGAGCGCCAGCCACAGCCGGGCGCCGCGTGCGCCACGGCCCCGGCCGGGCTGCGGGTGTGCGGACGCACCGTGCGCCCCCCGGTGGTGTGCCATGGACGGCCGCGAGGGGCGCTCGCGCTCGGACTCGAGCCCGTAGCGCCGGGTGCCAGGCGGCATAGGCGTGGGGTCCACCGGCTCGGCATCGAGCAGGGAGCTGTCCACCACATCCTCGAGCAGCACGGTATCGCCGCCCTCCAGGGCCCCGGTGTCCGGGGCGTCGAGCACCACCGTGTCCGGGGCGTCCGGCGCCTGCACCGCGCTGGCGGGTGCAGCCGGGACCAACGCAGGCGCGGCAGGCTTGTTGAGCTTGGCCATCACCTCGGCCGTGACATCGACCGTGGGCACGACGATGCCCGGTCCGGGCTGGTCGGTGGGCTCGACCCAGATGTCGCCCAGTTCGGCACGGAAATCGAACAGCTCCAGCCCCCCTGGGGGCGTGGTCATGTCCATGAGCTGCAGGAACTCGTCGATGCTCTGCGGCCGCTCCTGGGGGCGCAGAGCCAGGGCCCGGGAGATGGCCTCGACAAAGGCGGGCGAGTATTCCTGCCCGAACTGGCGCTTGACCGTCTTGGCCACGCGCGCAAACGGGACCATGCGGTCGCGGATGGAGCGCAGCGTCGAGGGCAAGGGGGTGTCGTTGCACAGGCAGCCATGGACCACGGCGCCCAGGGAGTACAAATCGCTCCAGGGCCCCTGGACCAGTTCCGGGTCGCCCTCGGCGTACTGCTCGATGGGCGCGTAGTTGACCTTGAGCACGGCCGTGTGCTTGCGGTCGCGGTCGTTGATCGCGTGGCGCGCCGCGCCCAGGTCCAGCAGCACGGGAGGGCCGAAGTCCTGCAGGAAGATGTTGTCCGGCGAAATGTCGCGGTGCAGGGTCTGCCCGTTGTGCAGCACGCGCAGCGCGCCCAGGATGCACCACAGCAGCTTGCGCAGCCAGGCCTCGGGCGGCGGCGTGCGCATTTGCGCGCGTGCCTGCTTGAAGGTCATGCCGCTGTACAAAGGCATGACCATGTACGCCGTGTGGTTCGCCTCCCAGAAGCGGAACACCTTGACCAGCGAAGGATGGTCGAACTGCGCCAGCAGGCGCGCCTCGCCGACGAAGGAGTTCAGGCCGGCGCGAAAGGCCGGCTGGTCAGCCGGCGAGCGGGTGTGCAGGGCGCCATCGGGCCCCCGGGTGGCCAGTGCCGCGGGCATGAACTCCTTGATGGCCACGGCGCGGTGCAGGGAATGGTCGAAGGCCTTGTACACCATGCCAAAGCCCCCCACGCCCAGCAGGGCGAGGATCTCGAACTCGCCCAGGCGCGTGCCCACAGGCAGCGCGTCCACATGGACGCCCGCCGCAGAAGGAAGATGTTGTGCAGGTTCTGTCATGGTCGTCAAAACACAATCCGGGCCACGAAGGCTGGGCACCGGGACCTTGCCGCCCCGGGCTGCGCAAGCCACCCATCATCGCCGCTGTGCCTGCCCGGTCTGCAACAAAAAGCGTCCCAGAAACAAAAAAAGCGCACGATCTGCCTACTTTGCCCGCCATTGTGCCCCCCGCAGACCCCTGCCGGAACCCGGGGGAACACCCGCGCAGGCGCCGCCCCTGGTAAAGGATGCTCGATGTCCGACATCCTCGTTTAGGAACACCCGCGCAGGCGCCGCCCCTGGCGGTGCGGGGATTACCATTGGCGCATGTTCAGTTATCGCCACGCCTTCCATGCAGGCAACCACGCCGACGTGCTCAAGCACACGGTGCTGATCGCCACCCTGCAGCATCTCACCACCAAGGAGGCCGCGCTCACCGTGCTGGACACCCACGCCGGCGCGGGCCTGTACCGGCTGGACGGGGATTACGCGCGCACCAGCGCCGAGGCCGACGCCGGGGTACTGCGCCTGGCGGCGCAGGCCGATGCGGGCACGCTGGCCCCGCTGCTGCAGGACTACCTGGAGGTGGTGCGCAGCTTCAATCCGGGGGCAAACATCCGGGTTTACCCAGGCTCTCCGTTCATCCTGCAGAAATTGTTGCGCCCGGACGACAGGCTCAAGCTGTTCGAGCTGCACCCCACCGACCTGCGGGCCCTGGCGGGCAATGTGGCGCAGCTCCAGGCGGGGCGCCAGGTGGCCGTGCTGCAGGAGGATGGCTTTGCCGGCCTGCGCCGCTTTCTGCCGCCGCCCTCGCGCCGCGCCCTGGTGCTGTGCGACCCGAGCTACGAAATCAAGAACGACTACGCGCGCGTACCCGAGATGCTGCAGGATGCACTCAAGCGCTTTGCCACCGGCACCTATGCGGTCTGGTACCCCATCATTCCCCGGCCGGAGGCGCACGACCTGCCGCGGCGCCTGAAGGCACAGGCGCTGCGGGCGGGCCGCAGCTGGCTGCACGCCACGCTCACCGTGCGCGCAGGTGGCGGCCCGCGGCCGGGCCTGTGTGCCAGCGGCATGTTCCTGGTCAACCCGCCGCACACCCTGCACGGCGGGCTGCAGCAGGCCCTGCCGCAGATGGTGGAGCTGCTGGGGCAGGACCGCAACGCAGCCCATACCCTGGAGGCGGGCGGCTGATCAGCGCTTGCAGCGCTGGAGGAAGTTGTCCTCGAAGCGGCGCAAATCGGCCTGCTCGCCGGGCGTGAGGTCGGTGCGCTGCTTCTTGGCGTGGAGGATGCGGCGCGACTCGGCGCACTGCTCCAGGAAGCGGGCCTCGCTCTCGCGCGAGGTCTGCTCCTGCCACTGGGCGGTCTTTTCCGCCTCGCTCCGCTCTTTTTCGCGCGCGCGGCGCTCGGACGCGTGCCTGGAATAGGCCTCGCGCTCCTGCTCACGGCAATCGCGCTCGTATTCATGGCGCATGTCGGCAACGACATCCTGCTTGAGACCGCGGCTGCGGCTGGTGCGCATGGCCTGGTCGAGCGAGCGGCAGCGCTCGCTCAGGTACTGGTAGTGTTCGGGCTCGTCGCGTGTCGAACGCGAGAAGCTGCCCGACCCACCGGACGCATAGGCGGACGATGAGTAGGCCGAGGAGCGCGCCGGCCCGGCAGCGGCGGCCGTGGTGCGCATGCCCGAGGGACAGGGGCGCGAAAACACGAAATTGTTGCCATCGGCATCCCGGCAGTGGTAGCTCGTCTGGGCGCTGGCCGCTCCGGCTCCCATTGCTCCGCACACCACGGCCATCCAGGCCCAGACCGCTTTCATCGGAATTCCCCCGTCACGCCCAAAAAGCGGCCATATTACCGTCGCTCGCCCCCAGGCAAGCCCAGACGGCGGCAGATTTCGAGCACGGCAGCGCTCTGGTTCATGGTGTAGAAGTGCAGCGCCGGGGCGCCCGCGGCCAGCAATTGCGCGCACAGGCGCGTGACCACGTCCAGGCCAAAGGCGCGGATGCTGGCCGTGTCGTCGCCAAAGCCCTGCAGGCGCAGGCGGATCCAGCGCGGGATCTCGGCGCCGCAGGCGTCGGAGAAGCGCATGAGCTGGGTGGAGCTGGTGATGGGCATGATGCCGGGCACCACCGGCACCTCCGCGCCCAGGCGGCGCGCATCCTCGACGAAGCGCAAGTACGCGTCGGCGCTGTAGAAATACTGCGTGATCGCGGCATCGGCGCCGGCCTGCACCTTGGCCACGTAGGCCTTGAGGTCGGCCTCGGGCGACTTGGCCTGCGGATGCACCTCGGGGTAGGCGGCCACCTCGATGTGGAAGTCGCGCCCGGTCTCGGCGCGGATGAAGGCCACCAGGTCGCTGGCATAGTGGAACTCGCCGCCCATGCCATAGCCGCTGGGCAGGTCGCCGCGCAGGGCGACGAGGCGGCGCACGCCCATGGCCTTGAGCGTGGCGAGCTGCGCGCGCACCGACTCGCGCGTGGCGCCGATGCACGAGAAATGCGAGGCCGCGCTCACGCCCTCGGCCAGGATCTCGCGCACGGTGCCGAAGGTGCCCTCCTGTGTCGAGCCGCCCGCGCCGTAGGTGACCGAGCAGAACTCGGGTCGCAGCGCATAGAGCTGCTGGCGCACGGCGCGCAGCTTCTCGGCGCCCTCGCTGGTCTTGGGCGGAAAGAATTCAAAACTCACCGGCACGCCGGTGGATGGTGCGTTGGCAGCGGTCATGCGCCCCTCCTCGCGAAAACAAAAAACTCATGGTTGCCGTCGCCGCCGCTGATAGTGCTGTCCATCCACGCACGCACCTCCAGCCCCAGGCTGGCGCAGCAGTCGCGGATGCGCTGCTCGACCACGGGGTAGAGCGCGGCATCGCGCACGATGCCGCCCTTGCCCACCTGGCCGGGCTGCAGCTCGAACTGCGGCTTGACCAGCATCAGCAGGTGGCCGCCCGGCGCCAGCAGCGGCACCAGCGCGGGCAGCACCAGCGTGAGCGAGATGAACGACAGGTCGCCCGTGACCAGGTCAAACACCGGCGCGGTGCTCTCGCCCGCCCAGGCCTTGAGGCGGCGGCGTGCGGCAGGCGCCGCGGACGGCGCTGCGCCCTCGCGCTCGCGCGCCAGGTCGGCCTCGATGTCCTCGTCACTCACGTCATCACTGTCGTCGTAGTCGGTCACCTCGCCGTCGCCGCTCATCCAGCGGTAGGGGGTCGCGGGCTCGGAATCGTCCTCCACGGCCACGGAGGCCGGCTCGGACCAGGCCTCCTCCCAGGCCGCCTGCAGCGCCTCGGGCGTGAGCGCGCGGGCGTTGAGGCCTTCGAGGCAGACCACGCGCGGGTCCGCGCGCAACTGCGCGTGCAACTGGCCGTGGCCCACGTCCACGCCCACCACGCGGCGCGCGCCACGCTCCAGCAGGCAGTGCGTGAAGCCGCCGGTGGACTGGCCCACGTCCAGGCACTGCAGCCCCTGCACCGCCAGGCCCAGGGATTCCAGCGCGCCGTCGAGCTTGAGGCCGCCGCGCGAGACAAAGCGCGCCTCGGCCGCGTCGAGCAGGCGCAGTTCGGAACCCGCCGGAATGTCGTCGCCGTTCTTGGCCACAGGGTTCCAGGGTGCGCCCGGGCCCAGGCGCCATTCCACGCCGGAGGCGATCAGGCGCTGGGCCTGCGAGCGGGTGCTCGCGTGGCCGGAGTCCACCAGAAAAACATCTGCACGCATGGCAATTTTTGATAAAAATGGGCTGCAGGGCGCATGCATCATGCGCCAGCAGCTATCAATAACAGAGCGACCGTCTTAGTAGCGGTAGGTATCGGGCTTGTAGGGGCCCTGCTTGGGCACGCCGATGTAAGCGGCCTGCTCGTCGCTCAGTTCGGTCAGCATGGCGCCGACCTTCTTCAGGTGCAGGCGCGCCACCTTTTCGTCGAGGTGCTTGGGCAGCACGTAGACCTTGCCCACGTCATAGCCCTCGGGGTGGGTGAACAGCTCGATCTGCGCGATGGTCTGGTTGGCGAACGAGTTGGACATCACGAAGCTCGGGTGGCCCGTGCCGCAGCCCAGGTTCACCAGGCGGCCCTTGGCCAGCAGGATGATGCGCTTGCCGTCCGGGAAGATCACATGGTCCACCTGCGGCTTGATCTCTTCCCACTGGCAGTGCTCTTCGAGCTTGGCGACCTGGATTTCGTTGTCGAAGTGGCCGATGTTGCAGACGATGGACTGGTCCTTCATCGCCTTCATGTGTTCGAAGGTGATGACGTCGCGGTTGCCGGTGGTGGTGACGAAGATGTCGGCCTTGTCGGCGGCCCATTCCATGGTCACGACCTTGAAGCCTTCCATGGCGGCCTGCAGGGCGTTGATGGGGTCGATCTCGGTCACCCACACCTGGGCGCTGAGGGCGCGCAGCGCCTGGGCCGAGCCCTTGCCCACGTCGCCGTAGCCGCAGACCACGGCCACCTTGCCGGCGATCATCACGTCGGTGGCGCGCTTGATGCCGTCCACCAGCGATTCGCGGCAGCCGTACAGGTTGTCGAACTTGGACTTGGTGACCGAGTCGTTCACGTTGATGGCGCGGAACATCAGCGTGCCCTTGGCCGACATTTCCTTGAGGCGGTGCACGCCCGTGGTGGTCTCTTCGGTCACGCCGAGGATCTGGGCGCTCTTGCGGCTGTACCAGGTGCTGTCCTCGGCCAGCTTGGCCTGGATGGCGGCGAACAGGATGCGCTCTTCCTCGCTGCCGGGGTGGGCCAGCACGGAGGCGTCCTTTTCAGCGCGCTTGCCCAGGTGCATCAGCAGCGTGGCGTCGCCGCCGTCGTCCAGGATCATGTTCGGGCCTTCGCCCTCGCTGCCCTTGGGGCCGAAGTCGAAGATGCGGTGGGTGTAGTCCCAGTAGTCCACCAGGGTTTCGCCCTTGATGGCGAACACCGGCGTGCCGGTGGCGGCAATGGCGGCGGCTGCGTGGTCCTGGGTGGAGAAGATGTTGCACGAGGCCCAGCGCACATCGGCGCCCAGGGCCTTGAGCGTCTCGATCAGCACGGCCGTCTGGATGGTCATGTGCAGCGAGCCGGTGATGCGCGCGCCCTTCAGGGGCTGCTGGGCGGCGAATTCCTCGCGGATGGCCATCAGGCCAGGCATCTCGGTTTCGGCGATGCGGATTTCCTTGCGGCCCCAGTCGGCCAGGGTGATGTCGGCGATGGCGGAGTCGACAGAGGGGGCGTTGACGCGTGCGTTCATGGTTTGCTCCAAAACATGTTTGAAAAAACCACTCGCCGGGGGAAAGGGGGAAAGCTCACCACGCGGAAAGTGGATGAGCGTCGTTGCGAAGATGGGTTCCGAGCCTCACGCCCCGCTGTGCTGGGGGCGCTGCAACGCTCCTCGGATGAGGCGCTGATTATAAAGGCAAGGCAAAGCCCCGGAGTCACCGCCCGGCCCGCGGGCCGGCCTTGCTGCGCCTGCCCGGTAAAATTGCCGCTTTCGCACGCCTGCCGGGGCGCCTAGGCCCCTGCGCTCCCCCTTCTGGAATCCCCCGTGTCCTACGCCTCTGAAACCCGGCGCCGCCGCACCTTTGCCATCATCTCCCACCCCGACGCCGGCAAGACGACGCTGACGGAAAAGCTGCTGCTGTTCTCGGGTGCGATCCAGATCGCCGGCGCCGTCAAGGGCCGCAAGGCCAGCCGCCACGCCACTTCCGACTGGATGGAGATCGAGAAGCAGCGCGGCATCTCGGTGGCCTCGAGCGTGATGCAGATGAGCTACCGCGACCACGTGATCAACCTGCTCGACACCCCCGGCCACAAGGACTTCAGCGAGGACACCTACCGCGTGCTCACGGCCGTGGACTCGGCCCTGATGGTGATCGACGCTGCCAACGGCGTGGAGGCGCAGACGCGCCGCCTGATCGAGGTCTGCCGCCAGCGCGACACGCCCATCATCACCTTCGTCAACAAGATGGACCGCGAGGTGCGCGACCCGCTGGACATCCTCGACGAGGTGGAGCGCGAGCTCGGCATGCCCTGCTGCCCCATGACCTGGCCCGTGGGCCAGGGCAAGTCCTTCGGCGGCATCATCGACCTGCGCACGCAGAGCATGACCGTGTTCGAGCCCGGCAGCGAGAAGCGCCCGCAGGATTTCGAGGTGATCCCGCTGGCCGAGTCCGACAAGCTGCGTGCGCGCTTTGGCCAGGCCTTCGACGACGCCCTGGAGAGCATGGAGCTGGCCGTGGGCGCCTCCACCACATGGAGCCACGAACAGTTCCTCGCGGCCAAGCTCACGCCGGTGTTCTTCGGCTCGGGCGTGAACAATTTTGGCGTGCAGGAAGTGCTCAACGCCGTGGTGGACATGTCGCCCCCGCCGGGCCCGCGCATCGCCTACCAGGAGGTCAACCGCCAGCGCGAGGAAAAGACCATCCACCCCGAGGACGAGGGTTTCTCGGGCGTGGTCTTCAAGGTGCAGGCGAACATGGACAGCAACCACCGCGACCGCATCGCCTTCGTGCGCGTGGCCTCGGGCAAGTACACCCCGGGCATGAAGATGCGCGTGCAGCGCACGGGCAAGGAGCTGCGCCCCACCAGCGTGGTCACCTTCATGAGCCAGCGCCGCGAGGCCGTGGACGAGGCCTACGCGGGCGACATCATCGGCTTCACCACGCACGGCGGCGTGCAGCTCGGCGACACCATCACCGACGGCCCCAACCTGCAGTTCACCGGCCTGCCCTTCTTCGCGCCCGAGATGTTCATGACCGTGGTGCTGAAGAACCCGCTGCGCTCCAAGCAGTTGCAGCAGGGCCTGATGGAGCTGGGCGAGGAAGGCGCCATCCAGGTCTTCAAGCCCGACGCCGGCGGCAACATGCTGCTGGGCGCCGTGGGCCAACTGCAGTTCGAGGTGGTGCAGCACCGCCTGAAGACCGAGTACGACTGCGACGTGCGCCTGGAGAACTGCCAGTACACGGGCGCGCGCTGGATCACGGCCGACACGCCGGCCGAGCTGCGCGAGTTCGAGAATGCCTACCCCCTGCGCCTGGCGCACGACGCGGCCAACACCCTGGCCTACCTGTGCACCAGCCCCTACGACGTGCGCCTGGCGCAGGAGCGCTTTCCCAAGATCCACTTCCACCCGCTGCGCGAGCACGCGGGGCTGAGCCTGGGCTCGAACTGAAGGCCGGGCCATGCTGCCGCTCGCACACTGGCGGGTGCCGCCCGGCCTGGCGGGCCTGCTCACCGACATCGACGACACCCTGACCACCGAGGGCGCCATCACCGCCGACGCGCTCGATGCGCTGCAGGCGCTGCGCCAGGCCGGGCTGCACGTGATCGCCATCACCGGGCGGCCCGTGGGCTGGAGCGCGCCCTTTGCCGCCACCTGGCCCGTGGACGCCATCGTGGCGGAAAACGGCGCCGTGGCCTGGGTGCCGGACAGGCAGGAAAATGGGCTGCAGGGCGCACTGGGAAAGCGCAGGCAGCTATCAAAATGGTATCAGCAGGATGCGGCCTGCCGGGCGGCGCAGTTCGCGCGCATGCAGCAGGTGCTGGCGCGCATCGAGCGCGAGGTGCCCGGTGCGCGCCGCGCCCAGGACTCGGCCGGACGCGAGACCGACATCGCCATAGACCACAGCGAGTTCACGCAACTGGCACCCGGCGCCATCGCCCAGGTGGTGCGCATCATGCAGGCCGAGGGCATGCGCGCCACGGTCAGCAGCATCCACATCAACGGCTGGTACGGCGCGCACGACAAATGGGAGGGCGCGCGCTGGATCGTGCGCCAGTTGCTGGGGCGCACGCTGGACGCCGAGACCGACCGCTGGGTCTATGTGGGCGACTCGACGAACGACCAGATCATGTTCCAGCACCTGCCGCACAGCGTGGGCGTGGCGAACATCGCGCGCTTCGTGCCGCAGCTCGCCCACCTGCCGCGCTACGTGGCACAGGGCGAGCGCGGCGCGGGCTTTGCCGAGCTGGCGCGCGCCCTGCTCGCGGCGCGCTGACTCAGTCCGCGGCGGTGGCGGCCTCGCCCGTCCAGTGCAGCACGGCCCCTCCGGGCTGGGCCAGCATGACGCGGTTGCGGCCCGACTGCTTGCCCGCGTAGAGGGCGGCATCGGCGCGCTGCAGCAGCGCATCGAGCTGCTCCTCGCGCGGCAGCAGCTCGGCCACGCCGGCGGTGGCCCGCACGCGCAGGGTGAGGCCCTCGAAGCCTATGTCCGTCTGCTCCAGCACGCGCAGAAAGCGCAGCACCACATCGCCCGCGCTGTGCAGGGCCGTGCCGGGCATGAGGACGACGAACTCCTCGCCCCCCAGGCGGCCCGCGATGTCGACCGCGCGGAACTCCTCGCGGCAGAGCCGCGCCACGTGGCGCAGCACCTCGTCGCCCGCCGCATGGCCGTACTGGTCGTTCACGCGCTTGAAGAAGTCCAGGTCCAGAATGGCCAGCGAGAGCGTGCCGCCCTCGCGCCGCGCCCGCGCCATCTCGTGCAGAAAGCGCTTTTCATACTCGCGCCGGTTGGCCAGGCCGGTGAGCGGGTCGGTGGTCGCCTGGATCTGCAGCGCCTCCTGCAGCACGGCGCGCTGCGCGGCCTCGTCGCGCAGCCGGGCATTGCTGCGGCGTGCGGCCATGAGCAGGGCGTACTGCTGGCGCTGCAGCATGTGCACGCGCCAGGCGCTCACGTAGCCCATGCCCAGGGGCAGCACCAGCACCAGCCCCAGGCGCATGAGTTCCTGGGGCGGCCAGTCCGTGCGCGCCAGCATGGCCGCGGTGAGCAGGGCGCCGAACACCGCCACCCCCAGCGCCTGGCACAGGCGGTTGGGCACGAGCACGAGCAGCATGACGATGAGCATCAGGGTCGTGGCGTAGATCCAGAAGGTGATGTCGGGCCGCAGCACGTACAGCAGCATGAAGCTGGCAAAGCCCACGCATTCGAGCACCGTCGTCCAGAAGCCGCGCGTGGCCAGCCGGGGCTGGCGCGCCACGGCGCGCATGAGCAGCAGCACGCAGGCGACCACGGCCACGCGCATGGTCAGCAGGATCTGGAAGCCCGCCGTCCAGCCCAGCGCCAGGAAGTCCGAGACCGCGAACAGCAGCAGGAACAGCGCCCAGGCGCCCAGCGTCCACTGCAACTGGCGCGCGACGAACTGCTCGCTGTAGCGCGCATAGCCGGCCTCGGTCTGCGCGTCGGCGAACTCCGCGCACCAGCCGCGCAGGCGCCAGCGCGGGTCCTGCGCGAGCTGCGCGGCGCCTTCGGCGTCGTCGTGCAAGCCCAGCAGGGAGGAGAGGCTTTCAGCGGGCATGGCGGATGCGTGGTGGGGGTCCGGCGCGCCCCGGCCCCGTGCCGGGGGTGCGGCCTTTTCCATTGTGCCCGCGCGCCTGCGCCGGACCATGGCCCCACACGGCCTGTGTGGACCGCGCGCCACAGGCGCGGCCCCGGGGCCCGGCAGTCTCAGGCCTTGTAGGTGGACAGCAGGATGCTGGTCTCGGTGTTGGCAATGCCGGGCGTGAGGCGGATGCGGCCCAGCGCCGCGTCAAAGGCCTCCAGGCTTTCGGCGCGCAGCTCGGCCACGATGTCCCAGCGGCCATTGGTCGTGTGCAGCGTGCCCACCACGGGCTCGCCGCGCAGGGCGCGGATGACCGCGGGCGCGGCGTTGCCCTCCACGGCGATGCTCATCCAGGCGCGGATGCGCTGCGGCTCGGAGTCGGGCCGCAGGCGCACGGTGTAGCCCACGATGACGCCGCCGTCCTCCAGCTTGCGCAGGCGGTTCTGCACCGTGCCGCGCGAGACGCGCACCTTCTGCGCCAGGGTGGCCACGGGGGTGCGTGCGTCCTCGCGCAGCAGGCTGAGGATTTCGCGGTCGGTATCGTCCAATTTGGTCATGGTGATTCTTATCGCTGGCGTTTTGCCAGATTCTGCATCGTTTTGACAGATTTGCTGGCTTTTTGTTGGCGGCGCCTGTGCGCACACTGCCGGCACCTTGTTCATGCAGGAGCTGCCCATGCCCTTTTCCACCCCCCAGGCCCCGGCCGCCGTCGTCATGGTGCGGCCGCAGCACTTCCACCCCAACCCCGAGACGGCGGCGGACAACGCCTTCCAGCAGCCCGCCGGCGCGCGCCCGGCCCCGGCCCTGGCCGCGCAGGCCCATGCCGAGGTGAGCGCGGCCGCCGCCCGCCTGGAGGCCGCGGGCGTGCGCGTACACCTGTTCGACGGCCACGACCCCGGCGCGCCCGACGCCGTGTTCCCGAACAACTGGTTCTCCACCCACGCAGGCGGCCAGGTGGTGCTCTACCCCATGCACGCCGCGAGCCGGCGGCGCGAGCGGCGCAGCGACGTCATCGACATGCTCAAGACGCACTACCGCGTGCAGGACGTGATCGACTACTCGGGCCTGGAGCACGACGGCCTGTACCTCGAAGGCACGGGCGCCATGGTGCTGGACCACCTCGCGCGCGTGGCCTACACGGCGCAGTCGCAGCGCGCCGACCCGCGGGTGCTGGAACGCTTTTGCGCGCAACTGCGCTACGAGCCCATGGCCTTTGCCACCGCCGACGCGCAGGGCCGGCCCTGCTACCACACGAATGTGATGCTGTGCGTGGGCACGGACTTCGCGCTCGGGGGCTTCGGGCTGATCCGCGACGCGCAGCGCCGCGCCGCCGTGCGCGCGCGCCTGCGCGCGAGCGGGCGCACGCTGATCGAGCTCGATGCGCCGCAGATCGCCGCCTTTGCCGGCAATGCGCTGGAGCTCACGGGGCGCGGCGGGCAACGGCTGCTGGCGCTGTCCGAAACCGCCTGCCGCAGCCTGGGCGCGGCGCAAAAGGCCGCCATCGAGCGCAGCGCCGCGCTGCTGCCGCTGCGCGTGCCGACCATCGAGCTGGCGGGCGGCTCGGTGCGCTGCATGCTCGCGGGCATCCACCTGGCGCCGCGCACCGCGCCCCCGGCGCCGGAATTTGAAGAAAAACTGGCTGCAGCGCCCGCAGATCAAGCGCTGGCAGCTATCTGAACCATAGCAATCAAGGACTGTCCGGCGCCAGCGCCTGGCCCGTGGCCTCGCGCCGCACCAGCCACCAGGCGACGCGCGCCAGCCAGGCCAGGGCGAGCAGCGCGGCCACGCCCACCAGCCAGGCGCCCAGGCGCGCCTGGTCGTCCTGCAGGTAAGCGTTGCACAGGCGCAGCGGCGTGTCGCTGTAGAGCTGGCCCACCACGGCCGTCATGGGCAGCACATTGCCGAGGAAAAAGCCCTGCACCACCAACCCCGCCGCGCCCCAGGAGGCGCGCAGCGCCGCGCCCGCCAGCAACAGGGCGGCGCATTTGGTGGCCTCGACGCCGGGGTCGCGCAGCGCCAGGTCGAGCACGCGCGGCACCATGAGCACGCTCAGCACCACGCCCACGCCCACCAGGCCGGCGATGCCGTGCGCATTCCAGCGCGCTGCGCGCGCGCGCAGGGCGGGCGGCAGCACGCCCGCCAGACAGGCGCCGGCCAGCATCCACAGCGGAAACTGCAGCAGCATGTGGCGCCACATGGTGGCTTCCAGCCAGGCGCGCGCCGCGGGCCAGGCCAGCAGCACGCCCAGGGCCAGGGCGGCCGCGCCCTGGCGTGCGGGCGTGCACGCCGCCGCCCAGCGCGCGCTCATGGCGCCCCCCCGGCCAGGTGGCGCGCATAGTCCAGCGCCAGTTGCTGCTCGGCCAGGTCGAACACGCGCCGCATGCGGCCGTGGGCGTCGAACACCAGCAGCGCGGCGTTGTGCTCGTAGTCGCCGCGGCCATCGGGCACCACCACCACGCCCAGGCGGTGCAGCAGGGCCTGCTCCTGCGCCGCCGCGGGCACGCGCACGAAGCGCCACAGCGCCGGGTCGGCATGCTGGCCGCGGGCGTAGGCCTGGAGCTGGGCCGGGCCGTCGTGCACGCCGTCGAAGCTGATCGACAGCAGGCGCACGTTCGCGCTGCGGCCCGCCGCCTGGTCGGCCTGCAGCGCCGCCTGCAACTGCTGGAAGCTGCTGCCCAGCGACAGGCACACGCTCTGGCAGCGCGTGTAGATGAAGTCGACGATGGTCACGCCGCCGCCCTGCGCCAGCAGCGCCGGCAGGTCGGGCGCGGCCACGCCCGGCCCCTCCACCGCCACGCGCGGCGTGTCCACGGGGCGCAGCGCCACCTCCAGGCGGCGCGCGCCCTCGTCCGTCCAGACCTGGAAGTCGTGCGTCAGCCAGCGCGCCGCGGCATAGCCGCCGAGCAGCAGCAGCACGCTGAGCAGGGCGGTGCGCAGCATGCGCTCAGCGCCTCCACTGCCAGCCCGAGGCAAAGGGCACGCGGACTACCCACAGCCGCGGCGCGCCGCGCGGCGAGAGCGGGGGGAGGCGGCGCAGCCGCTCAGGGGGATGCGCCTTCATTTCAACGCCGCCCCGCCCTCGAAGGGGGTGGTGCGCGTGCTGGCCTGGCGCTCCTGGGCGAACAGCCCGGGCTCCACGGCGCCGGCCTTATTGCTCCAACTGCTGCGGATATAGGTCGCCAGGGCCGCGAGCTCGGCATCGCCCAGTTGCTGGAAGCTGGGCATGGCGCCCTGGTAGGTCTGGCCCTTGACGGTGATCTCGCCGGTCACGCCGTGCAGCAGGATGTTGGCCAGCACGCGCGGCTCGCCCTGCACCCATTCCGAGCCGTCGAGCGGCGGGAACACGCCCGGCAGGCCCTGGCCGCTGGCCTGGTGGCAGGCCGCGCACTGGGCGGCGAACAAGGCCTTGCCGTCGACGGCGGCCGCGGCGCCCGCGCCGGTGGCGGCCGGGCCGGAGAGCTCGGCGCGCGTGCGCTGGTCGCCCCATTCGGAGAGGTCCAGCGGCTCGGTGTACAGGATGTAGACCACCGCCCACAGCACCATGCCCAGCGCCACCACCAGGGCGGCCAGCGGCATGGGGCGGATGGCCTCTTCGGGTTCTTCGTTCTCGCGCTGCTGGGCGCGGGTGGGTTGTTGTTCTTGGCTCATGCTGCCGCTCCTTTCACGAGGCCTTGCCGGCGGCCGCTGCGGCCGGCGCCTGGGCGCCTGCCGCATCCCGCGGCTCGGGCGGCAGGACGGGGTAGTCGCGCTTGAGCGCCTGCAGGTACTTCACCAGGTCCAGCGCCTCGGGCTTGGGCACCACCACCTTGCCCGCGGGGGCGTGCCCGGGCGGCAGCTTGAGTGTCTCCTCGCCCGGGTCGGCCTGGTCCTTGACGTCGAACAGGTAGGGGTAGGCAGGCATGATGGAGCCGGGCACGTAGGCGCGCGGCTGGTACAGGTGGCCCAGGTGCCAGTCCTTGCTGGGCTGGCGCACGCCGATGTTGAACAGGTCCGGCCCCGTGCGCATGCTGCCCAGCAGGTGCGGCTTGTCGTACACGTAGTCGCCGGGCACCGAGGCGCGGCCCCAGCCGCGCTGGGCGTCGGGGGCGAAGCTCTCGGAGCGCGGCTGCTGGCTGTGGCAGTACATGCAGCCGTTGGCGATGTAGCTGGCGCGCCCGCGCAGCTCGGCGCTGGTATAGGGCTTGAGCCCGGCGGGCGGGGCCACATCGCGCACCTGGATGTAGGGCAGGATGACCAGCGCGGACGCGGCGATGGCGAAGGTCACCATCGCTCCGGCCGTGAGTTTGACTTCATTCTCCATGGGCGAGCTCCAGGGCCTGGGGTTTGGTCGAGAACAGCGCGGCGCCGGCGCGCGTGGGGCCAAAGCGCAGCGCCATGGCCAGGAAGTGGCCCACGAAGATCAGGTGGCTGGCCACCATGAGGGCGCCGCCCACGCTGCGCCACTGCAGCCAGGGGATGGTGACGGCCACCGAGTCCATGAAGGGGCGCGAGGCATCGAGCATGGCCAGGCCCTGCAGCCAGCCGCCGTAGGACAGGCCCACGAAGTAGATCAGGATGCCGGTGGCGGCCAGCCAGAAATGCCAGGCAATGAGCCGCGGGTAAGGCCATTCCCAGTGCAGGATGCGCGGCATCATGAAGTAGATGGCGCCGAACAGCACCATGGTGACGAAACCGTAGGCGCCCAGGTGGGCATGCGCCACGGTGAAGTGCGTGAAGTGCGCCACCTGCTGCACCGAGCGCAGCGCCTCGAACGAGCCCTGCAGCGAGGACAGCAGGTACATCAGCCCGCCGAACAGCATGAAGCGCAGCGTGGGCGAGTACAGCCCCAGGCGGGCACGGCCCTGCATGGTCAGGCCCATGTTGATGGAGAAGGCCAGCACCGGCACGATCATCATCATGCTCTGCACGATGGACAGGGTGATGAGCCAGCCCGGCACGGGACCGCCCACCAGGTGGTGGCCGCCGACCTGGGCGTAGAAGAAGGCCAGCGTCCAGAAGCCCAGGATGGACAGGTTGTACGAGCGGATGGGCCGCGCGATGATCTTGGGCAGGAAGTAGTAGATGGCGCCCACGGCCACGGGCGTGAACCACAGGCCCAGCACGTTGTGGCCGTACCACCAGTTCATGGCCGCCTGCTGCACGCCGAAGTGCACGCCCGGCATCTTGCCGACGATGAACAGCAGCGTGATCCACAGCAGGCCCGCCGTGTGGTACCAGGTGGTCACGTACAGCGACTCGACCTTGCGGTTGACCAGGGTGTACATGACCGGAACGATGATGCAGACCATGCCGGCGGCAAAGAAGATGCCGATCTGCCAGGGCATCTCCAGGTACTCCAGCCCGTCCGTCCAGCCCGCGCCGATGGCGCCTATGCCGCTGGCGATGGCCACGTTGACCAGGGCGCCGCCCATCATGATCCACATCGGGCCCAGCAGCGGCGTGCGCAGCAGGCGCGGCATCAGCCAGATGATGATGCCCAGCTCGGCATTGGTGATCCAGCCGTAGAGCACGGCCGTGAGGTGCACGGTGCGTATGCGCCCGAAGGTCATCCAGGCCTCGCTCACCAGCCAGTCGGGCCAGTGCAGCTTGAGCGAGGCCGTGAGCCCCGCGATGCCGCCCAGCAGCAGCCACATGCAGGCAAAGCCGATGAACATGAACACCGGGAAGGCGCTGGAGCGGTCGGCGGCGATGCGGGCGGCGATCTCCTGCGCATCGGGCGGGTGGGCGGTGTCGCCAGGCTCGGCCACCGCGGCCGCCAAGCGCTGGTGCTGCGCCCGGCCCAGGGCCGGGTCGTCGGCATGGCCGATCTCGCCGCGCGCGAAGATGACGGAGGCAGCCTTGGGGTTCTCCACCAGCAGGCCCTTGCGCAGCGACCAGATGAAGACGAACAGCCCCAGGATGGACAACAGGAAGGCGCCCAGCAGGCTCAAGATGGCACTGTCCATGATCAGGTGGTCCTTTCGCAACAGCGCCACGGGGCGGCGGGCGCACATGCTTGATGCACCGCAAGCCACCCCTTCCCAACCCGTGTTAGGCGCCAATGCCGGCGATTCTAAAATTCATTTTGAATGCACATTTACTGCGCGGCATAAACCCATTTCTGTAGCAGTGTTACCATTTGTTGGGTATCCCCTCCCCTCCTCTCCTGCCCCCTCCCCCATGCAAAACCTCACTGTCCGTGCGCGGCTCACGGCCGCCTTTGCCAGCCTGCTGCTGGTACTGCTCACCATTGCGGGGGTGGCCATCTACCTGCTCGCGCAGGCCGACGAGCGCTATGAAACCTATGTCAACGGCGTCAGCGCGCGCGCCCTGACGGCGGCGCGCGTGGGCGCCGCCGTGCTGGTGCGCGGGGTGGCCGTGCGCAACCTGGCGCTGGTCACCCAGGCCGAGGATGTGGCCCTGGAAAAGGCATCGGCCGAGAGCGCCCACGCCGAGGCCACGCGCGCCCTGGCGCAGCTCGTGGCGCTGGCGCAGGAGCCCGGCGTGACCGCGGAGATGCGCCGCATGATCGACGAGGTCGCGCAGGTGGAGCAGCGCTACGCGCCCGTGGCCCTGCGCATCGTCGCCCTGGCCGCGCAGGGCCAGCGCGACGAGGCCATCCAGAAGATGAACAGCGAATGCCGCCCCCTGCTCAAGGATCTGGTGGCGCGCATCAACGCCTACACGGACGCCACGGCCGCGCGCGCGCAGGCGCAGGTGCAGCAGGCGCGCGCCGCCTACCGCGATCAGCGCAATCTGCTGCTGGGCCTGGGCGCGCTGGCCACGCTGCTGGCCCTGGGCGCGGGCGCCTTCATCACGCGCAGCCTGCGCCGCGAGCTGGGCGCCGAGCCCGCCGCGCTGCGCCAGCTCGTGGCCGCCGTGGCCGACGGGCAACTGACCCAGGCCATCGACCTGCGCGCGGGCGACACCTCCAGCGTGCTCGCGGCCCTGGCGCGCATGCAGGCGGGGCTGATCCGCATGGTGGCCGCGGTGCGCCAGGAGGCCGAGGCCGTGTCCAGCGCCGCGCAGCAGATCGCCGGCGGCAATGCCGAACTGGCCCAGCGCACCGAGTCGCAGGCCAGCACCCTGGAGCAGACGGCCGCAGCCATGGGCCAGTTCAGCAGCACGGTGCGCCAGAACGCCGAGGGCGCCGCCCAGGCGCACCAGCTCGCGCAGGACGCCAGCAGCGTGGCCGCACAGGGCGGCGAGGTGGTGGGCCAGGTGGTGCAGACCATGCAGGGCATCAACGCCAGCTCGCGCCGCATTGCCGACATCATCCAGGTGATCGACGCCATCGCCTTCCAGACCAATATCCTGGCGCTCAATGCCGCCGTGGAGGCGGCGCGTGCGGGCGAGCAGGGCCGGGGCTTTGCCGTGGTGGCCAGCGAGGTGCGCTCCCTGGCCGGGCGCAGCGCCGAGGCCGCGCGCGAAATCAAGGCGCTGATCAGCGACAGCGTGCAGCGCGTGGACCAGGGCACGGCGCAGGTGGAACACGCGGGCGAGACCATGTCCGGCATCGTCGCGGGCATCCAGCGCGTGAGCACGGTCGTGGGCAGCATCACGACCGCCAGCCAGGAGCAGCTCCAGGGGGTGGCGCAGGTGGGCGCGGCCGTGGGCCACATGGACCAGGCCACGCAGCAGAACGCCGCCCTGGTCGAGGAGGTGGCCGCTGCCGCGCAGCACCTGCAGGAGCAGGCCCGCAAGCTGGTGCAGGCCATGGCCGTGTTCCAACTGCCCGCGGGCGGCGCGCCGGGCCACCGCCTGGCACTGGCCTACCGCGACTGAGGGTGCGGGCCGCCGCGCGGCCCGCTCAGCCCGGGGGCGCCTGGGCCTGCAGCGCGGCGTCGCAGCCCGCGCCCGCGGCAATCCAGCGCTGCGCCAGCCGCCGCAGGCCGCGCAGCACCCACGGGTGGCGCCAGCCGGTGACGCCCGCGGGGTCGGCCACCATGCCGCACCAGTAGCGCTGGTCGGCCTCGCTCCAGCGCAGCGCCGCGCAGGGGCCGCTGCGCCGGTGCGACACCAGCATGCTCAGCGGGCAGGGCTCGGCCAGGCAGCACAGGCCGCAGCCGTTGCAGGGCGCGCCCGGCGCGGGCGGCGGCGGCGCCGCGGGGTGGATGAGCACCGTGCGGTACGGCCCGCGGCGCTCTGGCGCCATGGCCGCGGCCCTCAGCGCGCGAGCACGGGCGCCAGCGCCCGGCCCGTGTGCGTGCCCAGGCGCACCACCTCCTCGGGCGCGGCGGCGGCGACGATGCGCCCGCCGCCCGCGCCGCCCTCGGGGCCCAGGTCGATGATCCAGTCGGCCTCGGCGATCACGTCCAGGTCGTGCTCGATGACCACCACGCTGTGGCCGCCGTCGACCAGGCGGTGCAGCACGCGGATGAGCTTGTGCACGTCGGCCATGTGCAGGCCCACGGTGGGCTCGTCGAGCACGTAGAGCGTGTGCGGGGCCTTCTGCCCGCGGCGGCCGACCTCGTCGCGCACCTTGGTGAGTTCGGTCACCAGCTTGATGCGCTGCGCCTCGCCGCCCGACAGCGTGGGGCTGGGCTGGCCCAGCGTGAGGTAGCCCAGGCCCACGTCCTTGAGCAACTGCAGCGGGTGGGCGATGCCGGGCATGCTGGCGAAGAAGTCCACGGCCTCGTCCACCTCCATCTGCAGCACCTCGCCGATGCTCTTGCCGCGCCAGGTGACGGCCAGGGTCTCGGGGTTGAAGCGTGCGCCGTGGCAGACCTCGCAGGGCACCTTCACGTCGGGCAGGAAGCTCATCTCTATGGTGCGCACGCCCTGCCCTTCGCAGCCCGGGCAGCGCCCCTCGCCGGTGTTGAAGGAAAAGCGCCCGGCCGCGTAGCCGCGCGCCTTGGCCTCCAGGGTCTCGGCGTAGAGCTTGCGGATGGTGTCCCAGAAGCCGATGTAGGTGGCGGGGCAACTGCGCGGCGTCTTGCCGATGGGCGTCTGGTCCACCTCCAGCACGCGGTCCAGGGTCTCGAAGCCCGACAGGCCGCTGCAGCCGATGAGCGCCGGCGCCCTGCCCGCGTCCATGGCCTCGCGCCCGGCCTTGGTACTGCGCTGCTGCACCCAGGCGGCCACGTTGGCCAGCAGCACGTCGCGCGCCAGCGTGGACTTGCCCGAGCCGCTCACCCCCGTGACGGCCACCAGGCGCTGCAGCGGCACGCGCGCGGTGAGCTGCTGCAGGTTGTGCAGGTGCGCGCCATGCACGGTAAGCCAGGCGGTCTGGCCCGCCTCCGCTCCTTTTTCAGGAGCTGCTAGCGCTTGTTTTTTGGTGTTTTCAGCTATTTTTTCATCTGAAACCATTGCGGAGTCAGCGTCAGCAGCTATGATTTTTGCAGCAACCGCGCGGCGCGCCTGCAGCGGGTGGCGCATGGCGTGCAGCAGGTAGCGGCCGGTCTGCGAGTCCGCGGCCGCCTGCACGTCGGCCACCGTGCCCTGGGCCACCAGGCGCCCGCCGCGCTTGCCGGCGCTGGGGCCGATGTCGATGATGTGGTCCGCGCGGCGGATGGTGTCCTCGTCGTGCTCCACCACCACCAGGGTGTTGCCCTTCTCGCCCAGCTTGTGCAGGGCGTTGAGCAGGATCTGGTTGTCGCGCGCATGCAGGCCGATGGTGGGCTCGTCGAGCACGTAGCACACGCCCTGCAGGTTGCTGCCGAGCTGCGCGGCCAGGCGGATGCGCTGCGCCTCGCCGCCGCTGAGCGTGGGCGCGCCGCGGTCCAGCGTGAGGTAGGACAGCCCCACCTCCTCCAGGAATTCCAGGCGGCTCCCGATCTCGGGGATCAGGTCGCGCGCGATCTCGGCCTCGCGCCCGGCAAGCTGCAGGCCCGCGATCCACTGCCGCACCTCGGCCACCGACAGGCGCGCCACCTCGGTGATGGGCGTGCCGGCGAAGTGCACGGCGCGCGCCACGGGGTTCAGGCGCGTGCCCTGGCAGGTGGGGCAGGCGGCATCCTGCACGTCCTCCAGCTCGGGTTCGGCGAAGGTCTGCTCGCGGCCTTTCTCCTTGTCGGCCTGCACCGAGTCGTCGAGCAGCTTGCGCTGCTCCTTGGTGAGCGCGACGCCCGTACCCACGCAGTCGGGGCACCAGCCGTGCTTGCTGTTGTAGGAGAACAGGCGCGGGTCCAGCTCGGCGTAGCTGGTGGCGCACACCGGGCAGGCGCGCTTGGTGGAGAACACCTGCAGCCGCCCGATGTGCGCCGTGGGCGCGCCGTCCTGCAGCGCTTCTTGCAGGCCGTCCAGGTCGCTCAGCACATGCACCACGCCCTTGCCCAGCTCCAGCGCCTTGGCCAGGTGCTGGCGCAGCGTGTCCTCGTGCGCGGGCGATACATGAAGGCTGGCCACGGGCAGCTCGATGGTGTGCTCCTTGAAGCGGTCGATGCGCGGAAAGCCCGCGGTCGGCAGGAAGTGGCCGTCCACGCGCAGGTGCGTGTAGCCGCGCGGGCGCGCCCAGTCGGCCAGCTCGGTGTAGACGCCCTTGCGGTTCACCACCAGCGGCGCGAGCAGGCCGATGTGCTGGCCGCGGTAGTCGCGCAGCAACTGCGCGGCGATGCTCTCGGCCGTCTGCGGCTGCACGGCCGCGCCGTCGTGCACGCAGTGCTGCACACCCAGCTTCACATACAGCAGGCGCAGGAAATGCCAGACCTCGGTGGTCGTGCCCACGGTGCTCTTCCTGCCGCCGCGCGAGAGGCGCTGCTCGATGGCCACGGTGGGCGGGATGCCGTACACGGCATCGACCTCGGGCCGGCCGGCCGGCTGCACGATGCTGCGCGCGTAGGCGTTGAGGCTTTCCAGGTAGCGGCGCTGGCCTTCGTTGAACAGGATGTCGAAGGCCAGCGTGGACTTGCCCGAGCCGCTCACGCCGGTGATGACGTTGAAGCGCCCGCGCGGGATGTCCACCGACAGCGCCTGCAGGTTGTGCTCCTTGGCGTTCACGATTTCAATCGCGTTTTTCGCCTCTGGCGCCCTGTCCGCCTGCGCGAGTAGCTCCTGTTTTCGCAGCACGGCGCGCGGCTCGTGCACCGCATGGCCGCCCAGGCCCAGGGCCTGCTCGTACGCGCGCAGCGCGGCGCCGGTGTGCGAGCGGGGGTGCTGGCGCACGTCCTCGGGCGGGCCCTCGGCCACCACCTGGCCGCCGGCGTCGCCACCCTCGGGGCCCAGGTCGATGAGCCAGTCCGAGGCGCGGATCACGTCCAGGTTGTGCTCGATGACGATGAGCGAGTGGCCCGCGTCCAGGAGCTTGCGCAGCGCGCGCATGAGCTTGGCGATGTCGTCGAAGTGCAGGCCGGTGGTGGGCTCGTCGAACAGGAACAGCGTGCCGCGGCGCGCCAGCGGCTGGCGGCTGCTGCTGGCGGCCCTGGCGGCCTCGGCCAGAAAGCCCGCCAGCTTCAGGCGCTGCGCCTCGCCGCCCGACAGCGTGGGCACGGGCTGGCCCAGCTTCACGTACTCCAGCCCCACGTCCACGATGGGCTGCAGGGCGCGCAGCACGTCGCGGTCTTGCGCAAACAGCGTAGCCGCCTCGTGCACGGTGAGCTGCAGCACCTCGGCCACGTTGAGCAGGCGACCGCCGCGCTCGATGCGCACCTCCAGGATCTCGGGCCGGTAGCGCTGGCCGTCGCAGTCGGGGCAGCGCAGGTACACGTCCGACAGGAACTGCATCTCCACATGCTCGAAGCCCGAACCGCCGCAGGTGGGGCAGCGCCCGTCGCCCGAGTTGAAGCTGAACTTGGCGGCGGTGTAGCTGCGCTCGCGGGCCAGCGGCGCGATGGCGAACAGCTCGCGGAGGGCATCCCAGGCGCCCACGTAGCTCACGGGGTTGGAGCGCGCCGTCTTGCCGATGGGGGTCTGGTCCACGAACACCACGTCGCCCAGGTGGTCCGCGCCCAGCAGGCGCTCGTGCGCGCCGGGCGACTCCGTGGCCTTGCCGAAGTGGCGCAGCAGCGCGGGCGCCAGCACGTCCTGGATCAGCGTGGACTTGCCCGAGCCGGACACGCCGGTGACGGTGACCAGGCGCTGCAGTGGGAACTCCACGCTCACGCCCTGCAGGTTGTGCTCGCGCGCGCCTTCGAGGATGAGGCGCGGCGTGGCATCGGTCACCAGGCGCTTGAGCCCGGTGCCGATGTGCTTGTGCCCGCCCAGGTACTGGCCGGTGAGCGTGGGCGCGCCGCGCAGCGCGGCCACCGTGCCATCGAACACGATCTGCCCGCCGCGCTCGCCGGGGCCGGGGCCCATGTCGATGATGCGGTCGGCCGCGAGCATCACGGCGGGGTCGTGCTCCACCACCACCAGGGTGTTGCCCGCGTCGCGCAGGCGCAGCATGGCCTCGGTGATGCGGTGCATGTCGCGCGGGTGCAGGCCGATGCTGGGCTCGTCGAGCACGAACAGGGTGTTGACCAGGCTGGTGCCCAGCGCCGTGGTGAGGTTGATGCGCTGCACCTCGCCGCCCGACAGCGTGCGGCTTTGCCGGTCCAGCGTGAGGTAGCCTATGCCCACGTCGCACAGGTACTTGAGACGGGTGGTGATTTCGGCGTGCAGCAGGCGCAGCGCCTGGGCCTCGCCACTCTGGGGTGCATGGAGGGCTGCAGCGCCCGTCCCGTCTGCGCCAGAAGCTTCCAAATCCATAGCGCCCGGCGCCCCCGCCAGCCGGTCGAAGAAGCGCCGCAGCCGCGCAATGGGCAACTGCATCAGGTCGTGCAGGCACAGGCCCGGCAGGGCCTCGAGCTGGGCGCGCGTCCAGTCCACGCCCTGGGGCAGGAAGCGCTGCGCGGGCTCGAGCACGGCGTCGGCGTCCTGCTTGCTGCCCACGCGCCACAGCAGGCTCTCGGTCTTGAGGCGTGCGCCGGCGCACGCCGGGCAGGGCGTGTAGCTGCGGTACTTGGACAGCAGCACGCGGATGTGCATCTTGTAGGCCTTGCTCTCCAGGTACTCGAAGAAGCGGCGCATGCCGTACCACTGCTTGTTCCAGTTGCCTTCACGGAAGCCCGGCGTGCCCTCGATCACCCAGCGCTGCTGCTCGGGCGTGAGCTTGTACCAGGGCGTGTCGCGCGGAATGCCGGCCTCCTCGGCGTGGCGCATGAGGTCGTCCTGCGCTTCCTTCCAGGCGGGCGTCTGTATGGTCTTGATGGCGCCGGCGCGCAGCGTGAGCCGGTCGTTCGGGATCACCAGCCCCCAGTCCACACCGATCACGCGGCCAAAGCCGCGGCAGGTGTCGCAGGCGCCCACGGCGGAGTTGAACGAGAACATCGAGGGCAGGGGCTCGGCGTAGCGCAGGTCGCTGTCGGGGCAGTGCAGGCCGGTGGAGAAGCGCCACAGCTCGGGCTCCTCCGCGTCGCCGCGCAGGCGGTAGACGTTGAGCCGCCCGCCGCCGCGCTTGAGCGCGACCTCGATGGCCTCGACCACGCGCGCGCGCTCCACCTTGCCCAGGCGGAAGCGGTCGGCCACCACGTCCAGCAGCTTGCGCGGGCCGGTGGGCGTGGCCACCTCGCGCTCGGCCTGCACCTTGGTGAAGCCGCTGGCCGACAGCCATTGTTCGAGCTGCGCGGCCGTGGTGCCGGCGGGCAGCTCCACGGGGAAGGTGAGCACCAGGCGCGGGTCGTCCTCGGAGCTGTGCGCTCCCACGCTCCCCAAGGGAGCGGATTCACCCGGGGGCGGCCCGGCGGTGCATCCGCAGCGCCGCCGCAGCTCGGCGTAGATGGTCTCGGGCGTGTCGTGGCGCACGGGCTGCGCGCTCGTGCGGTCGAACAGTTGGCCGGCGCGCGCGAACAGCAGCTTGAGGTGGTCGTTGATCTCGGTCATCGTGCCCACGGTGGAGCGCGACGAGCGGACCGGGTTGGTCTGGTCGATGGCGATGGCCGGCGGCACGCCCTCGACCTTGTCCACGGCCGGCTTGTCCATGCGGTCCAGGAACTGGCGCGCATAGGCGCTGAAGGTCTCCACGTAGCGGCGCTGGCCCTCGGCGTAGAGCGTGTCGAACACCAGGCTGGACTTGCCCGAGCCGCTGGGCCCGGTGACCACGGTGAGCTCCCCCGTGCGGATGTCCAGATCCAGGTTCTGGAGGTTGTGCTGGCGCGCGCCGCGGATGCGGATCAGTCCCTGGGTCATGGTGCGGGAGTCGGAAGAATGGCAGGCCTGCCCATTCTAGAAAGCTGGGCGCCGACCCGCGCCGGCACGCACCAAAGCCCCTGCAGGCCATGCGCTGCACGCGCACCCGCAGGGCCACCCGCCCGCGGATGGGCCGTCTCAGCCGAGGAGCACGGCCTCCAGCTCCTTGCAGGCGCCCCTGCCTGCGGCCTCCTCGATCTTGGGCAGCAGGTCGATCAGCTCCTGCAGGCTGGCAGCGTGCTCCACCGAGAGGTTGAGGCGAAAGCCCCGCAGGCCCAGGCCGGCCGTGATCTGCGTGGCCAGGGCGCTGCCGCGCAGGAAGCGTTCCTGGTCGCTCAGGCCGTTGGCGGGAGCCCCGGCCTGCGCCGCGGTGGACGCGCCGGCCCCGCCGGAGGCCGCCAGGTAGCCTTGATCGACGAGCGCCTGCACATCGGCCATGGTGGCACCCATGCCGGCCGTCGTCGCCAGCACCTCTTCGGCGGACTTGTGCCCATCGAACAGGATGAACATGGAGCGCTGGCGTGCCGTGATGCTGGCAGAGCGCTGCTTGAATGCCTGCTGACCTGCGTCGGTCTTGCTGTACTTCATGTGTCTGAGGTATTCCGTGACGTGGCCATGGACGGCCACAGCCACACTACCTCTTTTGACACGCCAGGGCTAGTGGGACATGCCCGCACCGCACACCCGGCCCGGCCTCACTTGCTGGCCGCAGGCTCGGGCTCGTGGGCCTGCGTGGCCTCGGCGCCGTGCTTTTCGCCGCCCATGTCGATGGCCCCGCCCTGGCTGATCATGTACAAGGCCACGGCGGCGAACAGCACGAAACCCACAACAATTTTCCACATATCCATTTCCTTCTTCACGAAGGCCCGTTTCCGGGCCCAAAAAAAGCCCTCTTGCGAGGGCTTGGCAGACGGCCTGGGCGCCAGGGGGCGCCACAGGCCGCGGCAAGGGTGCCGGCGCGCAATCAGTCGCCGGCGTAGATGTCCACGTCCTTGGTCTCGCGCACGAACAGCATGCCGATCACCAGCGTCATGGCCGCGACGATGATGGGGTACCACAGGCCGTTGTACATATTGCCCGTCTGGGCCACGATGGCGAACGAGGTGGTGGGCAGCAGGCCGCCGAACCAGCCGTTGCCGATGTGGTAGGGCAGCGACATGGAGGTGTAGCGGATGCGGGTCGGGAACAGCTCGACGAGCATGGCGGCGATGGGGCCGTAGACCATGGTCACCAGGATGACGAGGTAGGTCAGGATGACGATCATCATGCCCTTGTTCATCTTGGCGGGGTCGGCCTTGGTGGGGTAGCCGTCCTTCTTCAGGGTTTCGGCCACGGCCTTCTTGAACTCGCCGTCCTTGGCCTTGGCCTCGTCGGCGGAGATGCCCTTGCTGGTGTAGCTCTGGATCACGTCGCTGCCGATCTTGATGACGGCGGGCGTGCCTGCGGGGGCGGCTTCGTTCTCATAGCTCACGGAACCTGCGGCCAGCACCTGCTTGGCGATGTCGCAGGAGCTGGTGAACTTGACCGTGCCCGTGGGGTTGAACTGGAACGAGCACTCGGCCGGGTCGGCGACGACGATGACCTTGTTCTTGGCCTGGGCGGCTGCCAGGTCGGGGTTGGCGGCTTCGGCCAGCATCTTGAATGCCGGGAAGTAGGTCACGATGGCGAGCGCGCAGCCGGCCATGATGATGGCCTTGCGGCCGATCTTGTCCGACAGCGTACCGAAGATCACGAAGAAGGGCGTGCCGATGACCAGCGCGGCGGCGATCATCAGGTTGGCCGTGACGGCATCGACCTTGAGCTGCTGCGTGAGGAAGAACAGCGCGTAGAACTGGCCCGTGTACCACACGACGGCCTGGCCGGCGGTCAGGCCGAACAGGGCGATCAGCACGATCTTGAGGTTCTTCCACTGGCCGAAGGACTCGGACAGCGGCGCCTTGGAGGTCTTGCCCTCGGCCTTCATCTTCTGGAAGGCGGGCGACTCGGACAGCGACAGGCGGATCCACACCGAAACGGCCAGCAGCAGGATGGAGACCAGGAAGGGAATGCGCCAGCCCCAGTCGTTGAACGCGGGCTCGCCCATGGCGGTGCGGGTGCCCAGGATCACGAGCAGCGACAGGAACAGGCCCAGCGTGGCGGTGGTCTGGATCCAGGAGGTGTAGGCACCGCGCTTGCCATGCGGCGCGTGCTCGGCCACGTAGGTGGCGGCGCCGCCGTACTCACCGCCCAGCGCCAGGCCTTGCAGCAGGCGCAGGCAGATCAGGATGACCGGGGCGGCCACGCCGATGCTGGCGTAGTTGGGCAGGATACCCACGATGAAGGTCGAGATGCCCATGATCAGGATGGTCACCAGGAAGGTGTACTTGCGTCCGATCATGTCGCCCAGGCGGCCGAACACCAGCGCGCCGAAGGGGCGGATGATGAAGCCCGCCGCAAAGGCCAGCAGCGCGAAGATGAAGGCCGAGGTGGGATCCAGGCCCGCGAAGAACTGCTTGGCGATGATGGCCGCCAGCGAACCGTAGAGGTAGAAGTCGTACCACTCGAAAACGGTACCTAGCGAGGAGGCGAAGATCACCTTCCTCTCTTCGGGGGTCATGGGCCGTGCGGCGGCGACGGCTTTTGACGATGCGGCATGTGAGGCCATGGGCTTGTCTCCTTGGGAATAATGCGTGGGGCCCGCACTGCGGCGGGTTGCATGCATTTTTCAGGAGCGCACTGACCACGCTCTGACGCCAAACCAACGCAGACTTGCACGAAACTGACCGGGCTCTGACAACTTAAGGTCTAACCCGCAGATTTCATGCCGTAATGCGAAAAATGCCGCGTCTCAGGGCGCCAGGCCCGAAGGAAGCTGACGCACGGCCTCCCAGTCCGGGCCGTCGAACCAGGGGTCCGCCACGAGGCTGGCACGCAACATGGGCAGGCTGTCCAGGCCCCAGAAGACCCGGCCTTCGGCCACCCAGGCCGGCACGCCGAACACGCCCTGGGCGGCTGCGGCCTCGGTGTTGGCGCGCAGCAGCGCCTTGGCGCGTGCGCCGTCCTCGCCGCCGGGGCGCAGCTGCGGCTCCAGGGCCTCGGCCAGGGCCTGCAGGCGCTGGGCGTCCAGCGCCTCCTGCCCGTCCTGCCAGACATGGCGGAACACCGTTTCGGCCACGTAGCGGTTGATGCGCCCGTCCTCGCTGCAGGCCAGAGCCTGGCGCAGCAGCGGCAAGGGGTTGAAGGGGTGGCGCGCGGGCATCTGCAGCGGCACGCCCAGGTGGTGGCCCAGCCAGAGCGCGTGGCGGTAGGTCCAGTCGCGCTTGGGCGCAATGCCCGCGGGCCCCGGGTTGGCGTGCTGCTGCAAGAGCGCGCCCAGCAGCACCGGGCGGTAGTCCACGCTGTAGCTCAGGCCCTCCAGGGCCTCGGGCAGGCGCTGGAAGGCCAGCCAGGCGTAGGGCGAGACAAAGTCCAGGTAGAAGGTGAGGGTCTTCATGGCTGCTGCTCCAGGGCCGGGGGAAAGGCGAAGCCCGCGCGCTGCGCCAGTTGCGCCCAGATGGCCAGGCGCTGGGCGCGGTCGGCCTGGGCCCAGGCGCGGATCTCGGGGATGCTGCGAAAGCAGCCCAGGCAGTGGCTGCGGTCCTCGGACATGCGGCACACCGAGATGCAGGGCGAGGGGATCACCTCGTCCGATTGGGGGTCAAAAAAGCCTGCTTCGCCCAGCAGGTGCGCGCGAGCAGCTATGGATTCGGTAGCACTCATGGGGCGGGTGTCTCCTGCACCACGTCGGCCCAGGGGGCGCCGGTCAGGCGTTCGAGGTCCTGCGGCTGCAGGGGGAAGACGCCGTGCGGATGCCCGGCCGCCGCCCAGATGAGTTCAAAGCGCTGCAGCTCGCGGTCGATCAGGGTCACGCTGGGCTGGGCGTGCGCCACCGGCGAGACACCGCCTATGGAAAAACCCGTGCGCGCCTTGACGAATTCGGCGTCGGCGCGGCCGATCTTGCCGACCAGGGCGGCGACCTTCTTCTCGTCCACGCGCCGGTCGCCCGAGGTGATGACGAGCACGGCCGCGTCGTCCTCCTTGCGCCGGAAGATGATGCTCTTGGCGATCTGGCCCAGGTGCACGCCGAGCTGGTCGGCGGCCTGCTGGGCGGTGCGCGCGGCGTCGTCGAGCATGCGCGGGCCGTGGGGATGGCCCAGCGCCTGCAGCGCCTGGACCACGCGCTGCACGCCGGGCGGCAGCGTCTCGGGGGAGGAAACAGCTTCAGTCATGGTGCCCCGATGGTAGCGGCGCCGCCGGCTGCGCGCTGGCGGCTCAGGTGCGCTTGGCGAGCAGGGCCACGGCCGTGCGCGAGTTCGGCTTGCGGCCCAGGAAATCGCTGATGTAGGCGCCGGCATCGACGAGCCGGTCGAGGTCGATGCCGGTCTCGATCTCCATGCCGTGCAGCATGAACACCAGGTCCTCGGTCGCCACGTTGCCCGTGGCGCCCTTGGCGTAGGGGCAGCCGCCCAGGCCGGCCACCGACGCCTGGAAGTTCCACACGCCCAGCTCCAGCGCCGCCAGGGTATTGGCCAGCGCCTGGCCGTAGGTGTCGTGGAAATGGCCCGAGACCTCGTCCACGCCATAGTGCTGCAGCGCCGCCTCGATGGCGCGCTGCACCCGGCGCGGCGTGCCCACGCCGATGGTGTCGGCCACGTCCACGCGCTGCACGCCTATGCCCTTCATCAGCCCCGCGAGGTAGGCCACCTGCTGCGGCGCGATGTCGCCCTCGTAGGGGCAGCCCACGGTGCAGCTCATGGCGCCGCGCACGCGGATGCCCGCCGCCCGCGCCGCCTGCACCACGGGCGCGAAGCGCTCGATGCTCTCGGCGATGGAGCAGTTGATGTTCTTCTGGCTGAAGGCCTCGCTGGCCGAGCCGAAGACCACGATCTCGTCGGGCCGCGTCTGCACCGCCGCCTCGTAGCCCTGCAGGTTGGGCGTGAGCACGGAGTAGCGCACGCCGGGCTGGCGCGCGATGCCGGCCATGACCTCCTGGTTGTCGGCCATCTGCGGCACCCACTTGGGGCTGACGAAGCTGGTGACCTCGATCTCCTGCAGGCCGGCGTCCTGCAGGCGCTGCACCAGGCCGATCTTCACCGCGGCGGGCACGGGAGTCTTTTCGTTCTGCAGGCCGTCGCGCGGGCCGACATCGATGATCTGGACGCGGGTGGGGATGCTCATGGGAAGGTCCTTGGTGAATGCCGTCGGTTCAATAGCCGCGCCCGGGGTCCACCACCCCGGCAATGGCCTCGCCGCGCTGCAGCGCGGCGATCTTGCCCGCGATCTGGGCAATGCTCTCATCGCGCAGCGTGCGCGCCGAGGCGTGGGGCGTGAGGGTGATGCGCGGATGCGTCCAGAACGGATGGCCCGCGGGCAGCGGCTCGGTGCGGAACACGTCCAGCAGGGCGCCCGCCAGGTGGCCACAGGCCAGCAGCGCCAGCAGGTCGTCCTCGACCAGGTGCGCGCCGCGCGCCACATTGATGAGGTAGCCGCCCGGCTGCAGGCGCGCCAGGGTGTCGCGGTTGAGGATGTCCTGCGTCTCGGGCGTGAGCGGCAGCAGGTTCACCAGCACGCGGCTGGCGGCCAGGAAGTCGTTGAAGCCCTCCGGGCCGCTGAAGCTGCGGATGCCGTCGATCACCTTGGGCGCGCGGCTCCAGCCGTTGACCGGGAACTCGAACTGCGCCAGCGCCCGCGCCACGCGCGCACCCAGCACGCCCAGGCCCATCACGCCCACGGGGAAGTCCTGGCGCTGGCGCGGCTTGCGGTAGGCCCACTCGCCCGCGCGCATGCCGGCCTCCAGGGCGTCGAGCTCGCGGAAATGGCGGATCACGGCCTGGCACACGTACTCGGCCATCTGCACGGCCATGCCCGCGTCGTCCAGGCGCACCACGCGCGCCCGGGGCGGCAGGCGCAGGCGCAGCAGCGCATCCACGCCCGCGCCGATGTTGAACAGCGCCTTCAGGCCGGTCTGTTCGTCCAGGAACTGCTGGGGCGGCGCCCAGACGATGGCGTAGTCGGCCGGTGCGGCGCCGGGCGCCCACACGGAGAGGCGCGCCCCCGGCAGGGCGGCGGCCAGGCCCTGCAGCCAGGGCTCGGCCGGTGTGTCCTTGCAGCAAAAAAGAATGTCCATGGCGTGCAAGCGTAGCGCGGCCGCGCGGGGCGCGCCTTCAGGCCGCGCTCAGCGTGAGCAGCTCGGCGCCCTCGGCCACCTGGTCGCCGGGGGCGTAGAGCAGCTCCTGCACCACGCCGTCGGCGGGCGCGGCGATGGTGTGCTCCATCTTCATGGCCTCCATCACGGCCAGGGGCTGGCCCTTGGAGACCGCATCGCCCGCCTGCACGGCAAACGACACCACCTTGCCGGGCATGGGGGCCGTGAGGCGCCCGCCTTCGGACTGGTCCTCGCCCGCGTGGGCCAGCAGGTCGATGGAGACGATCTGCGTCGCACCCTGCGGGGTGAAGACATGGTCGGTCTCGCCCAGTGCGTACACCGCGGCGCGCGTGCGCTGGCCGGCAAACTGCAGTTCCAGGCCCTGGGCATCGCCCTGGAAGGCCAGCGCCCCGCTCACGGCCTGGGCACCCTCGCCCACCGCCAGGTGCAGGCTGCCGTCGTGCTGGTAGGTGAGCCGCGCGGGCACCTGCGCGCCGCCGAACTCGAAGGCAAAGCGCCGCTCGGTCAGCCCGTGCGAGCGCCAGCCGTCGCGGCGGCTGAAGGGGTCGGCACCCTCGCTGGCGCGCTCGCGCAGCAGGGTGTGCGCCACGGCGGCGGCGGCGGCCAGCGGCAGGCCCACGGGCTCCTGCTGGAACAGCACGTCCTGCTCGCGCGGGACCAGCGCCGTG
>Ga0209958_1000650_pt1 | contig 48267 bp, 52 predicted proteins | sample ThiBio_inoc_plan_FD_183942 | JGI IMG/M metagenome (GOLD analysis project Ga0209958, IMG submission 183942) | Wastewater bioreactor microbial communities from Cape Town, South Africa - Thiocy_inoc_plan (SPAdes) | ecosystem: Engineered > Bioremediation > Thiocyanate > Unclassified | place: South...
TTGATCAGGTTGTTTTCCAGCAGCAGCGCCTCGGCCTCGGTGCGCGTCACCGTGGTGTCGATATGGTCGACGCTTTTCAGCATCAGCCGGATGCGCGGGCTCTGGTCGGTTTTCTGGAAATAGCTGGAGACGCGCTTCTTCAGGTCCTTCGCCTTGCCGACGTACAGCACCGCGCCTGCCGCGTCGATCATGCGGTAGACGCCGGGCAGGGTGGGCAGCGAGGCGAGGAAATCCTTGTCGACGCTCAAGGCAAAAACCACCCGTTCATCCGCGAATACCCTGAAGGGCATAAAGGACGCGAAGAACCGCGAAGAAAGGCCTTGAAGATCTTCTTCGTGTCACTTCGCGCACTTCGTGGATAAAAAATCATTCCTCATCGAGCAGCTTGCCGGCGATCGCCCAGTTCTCGTCCGGCAGCTCCTCGAACGCGATGTAAGTGTACGAAGCCGGCTTGCCGGCGTGGCGCTCCAGCGTGGCGGTGATTTCCTCGGCGACTTTCTGCTTCTGTTCGCGGGTGAGGGTGCCGGCGAGCTTGATGGTGACGACGGGCATGGTCAGTCCTTGCTTTGTATCAGGGCGAACACCGCCGCGAACATCTCGGGGGTGAGGCGGCGCGTCTGGGTATTGTAGCGGGAGCAGTGGTAGCTGCTGACCAGCCGCCGGCCGTCGGGCAGGCGGTAGTCGCTGGCGTGGGCAAAGGGGTAGTCCTTGAGTTTCAGGCCCTGCGCGCGCAGCACCGCCTGATGCGCGATCTGCCCAAGCGCCAGGATGCTGGCGTGCGCTGGCAACCCCGCCACTTCGGTCGCCAGAAACCGGTTGCATTCGCGGATTTCGCCCGGCTCCGGCTTGTTGGCGGGCGGCAGGCATTTCACCGCGTTGGTGATGCGGCAGCCGATGAGCCGCAGGCCGTCGTTTGCCGACAGCGATTGCGGCGCACTGGCGTAGCCGAAGCGGTGCAGCGTCTCGTACAAGAGTACCCCGGCGTAGTCGCCGGTAAAGGGGCGCCCGCTGCGGTTGGCGCCGTGCATGCCAGGAGCGAGGCCGACGATCAGCAGGCCCGGCGCAGGGTCGCCGAAGGCCGGTACCGGGCGGGCGTGGTAATCGGGGTGGCGTGCGCGCACCTCGTCGAGAAAGGTGGCGAGACGCGGGCAGGTGCGGCAATCCGGATCAAAGCTGGCAGGCATAAAACGTCCCACGCGGGGATTTCCTTTGCCGCGGGCCGAAGCCCGGGCAGTCGTATGTCCCGCTGGGGGACGTTGATGGTAGGGCGGACTGCGCTCAGCCTTCGATCGGGCCGGCAGCGGTTTGCATGTAGTTCTGTTCGCCCATGCGCTGGATGAGATCGAGCTGGGTTTCCAGATAATCGATGTGCTCTTCGGTGTCTGCCTGGATGCCGACCAGGATTTCGCGCGAGACGTAATCCTTGACCGCTTCGCAATGCGCAATCGCTTCGATATACAGCGCCCGGCCGGTGTGCTCGAGTTTGAGGTCGCATGCCAGGCACTCGGGCACGTTCTCGCCGATCATCAGCTTGTTGAGATCCTGCAGATTGGGTAGGCCTTCCAGAAAGAGGATGCGCTCGATCAGCTTGTCGGCGTGGCGCATCTCCTCGATCGATTCCTCGTATTCGTGCTTGCCCAGTGCGGTCAGCCCCCAGTTCTTGTACATGCGCGCATGCAGAAAATACTGGTTGATGGCAGTGAGTTCCACCGTCAGGGCCTTGTTCAGATACTGGATGACTTTCTTGTCGCCTTTCATGGCGTTCTCCCGATGGCTGGAAATGCCCGCGAGCGGGCTGGTGGCAGGACGAATGCCCGGTCAAGGGGCAATGCAAGTTCATCCGGCATTCTAGGTGTGCGGGTCTGCAAAGCAAGTGCCGACGCGGCGATCCGGCGGCGCCTGGGCAAGGTGAATCAGGTAGGGGGCGAGGGGGTCAGGCCGCCGCGAGTGCGGCGCAGCCTGCTTCGCTGCGTGCCTCATGCAGGGCTTCGCCCAGTACTTCCCTGGCGCAGCGGCCGCATTTGCCGCACTGGGTGGCGACTCCCAGCTGCCTGCTCAATTCGCGCATCGAGCATACGCCCTCGGTACGCACTAGCCGGCGAATATCGGTGTCGGTGACGCTGTGGCAAAGGCAGACGTACATGGTGAACTCTCCAGCAGTTGCATCGGTTGAAGATAGTTTTATATAAATGAGAATAATTGTCAATAACAAAAAAGGGTGGCGCTGCCCGGTAAAGGAAAAAAACGACCGCGCCGTCGCGCGGCCGCGCCATGTGCCAGCTGTACGGCACGCGGCCTCCGCCATGGCGGAGGCCATAAGCCCCGTCTGGCCGTGCTCGGCTACACCGTCGCCCACATCCGCATCAGGTTGTGATAGCAGCTGGTCAGCCGCACCGCGGTACCGGTTTCGCCCTGCTCGCCGCGCAGCGCGACGATGCTCATGTCCAGTTCGTGCAGCAACTCGCGCTGTTGCGGTTCGCGCACCATGCTTTCCAGCCAGGAAAAACACGCCAGCCGCGCGCCGCGCGTCACCGCTTCGACGCGGTGCACGCTGTACGACGGGTAGAGGAGGAGGTGGCCCGCCGGCAGCTTGACCGCCCGCCCGCCCATGCCGTCCTCGATGATGAGTTCGCCGCCGTCGTAGTCGGCGGGATCGTTGAGAAACAGCGTGAACGAGAGGTCGGTGCGCACGTGCCGGGCGCTGTCCGGATGGGTGCGGATGGCGTTGTCGACGTGGTTGCCGAAGGAATTGGCTTCGCCGCCGTAACGGTTGAACAGTGGCGGGTAGATGCGCTTGGGCAATGCGGCGCTGAAGAAGACGGGATTCTTCGACAGCGCCTCCAGCGCGAGCGCGCGCAGCTGCTGGGCGACCGGGCTGGCTTCCGGCAGTTGCAGGTTGTTTTTCACCGTGGCGGCCTGGCTGCCGGCGGTGATGCGGCCGTCGGTCCAGTCGGCCTGGTTCAGCAGTTCGGCGCAGCGGGCGAGGGCAGCGGGATCGAGTACGTTGGGAATGTGCAGCAGCATGGCGGTATCTCCTGTCAGGGATGTGGCGCCGCGCGGGCAGCGCCACATCCCTGCCAATAGGCAGGGATGACGGACTCAGAACTTCAGCTCGCCGGTGAGGATGAAGCGACGGCCCTGGCCCGGCACCGAGAAGGAGCCATTGTCGTAGACCGCGTCGTAGTAGACCTCGTCGAACAGGTTCTGCACGTTGAGGCGGGCCGACCAGCGCTTCTGCTCGTAGGACACCATGGCGTCCCAGCGCGCATAGGCCGGCGCGGTGTTCGGCTTGAATCCGCCGCCGGGAAAGAGCGCGTCGACCGAGGCGCCGGGCTGCGCCGACGGCGAGTAGGCGTAGCGGTCGCCCTTGGCCTCGACGCCGCCGCCGAGCTTCCAGCCGTGGCCGAGCCGGTAGGTGCTCCACAGGTTGAAGGTGTACTTCGGCGTATTGCGTGCGCGCTGGCCGGCGAAGCGCGGGTCGGCGATGTCCGGGTCGGCGTTGGCGTCGTTGCCGTCGTGGTTGTATGCCACCTGGAGGATTTTCGAGTCCATCAGCGCGAGACCGGCGAACACTTCCCAGTCGGGCGTGATGCGTCCCGCCGCCTCGAACTCGATGCCGTCGGTGCGCCGCTTGTTGGTAAGGATCGCCGCGGTCGACTCGAGGTCGGTGTTGCGTTCCCAGTGCTTGGTCGCGCGGTAGATCGCGGTGCGGAAGGTGAGGTCGCCGTCGAGGAACATCCACTTGGCGCCTGCCTCGATCACCTCGCTGGTTTCCGGCGGCAGCGGGGCCAGGGTCAGCTGATAGAGATCGGCGGTCGGGCTGAACGAATCGCTGTAGCCGAGGTAGTAGTGGGCCTGGTCGTTTGGCTGATACGACAGCGCGGCGCGCGTGCTCCATTCGCCGTATTCCAGCTGCGGCGAGGTGACGCTGGAATAGTCGGCCTTCAGTTCGTCGCGCCGCGCGCCCAGGGTGAGTTTCCAGAACGGCAGGAACTCGACCGTGTCCTGCGCGTAGATCGCGTAGGAATCGCCGGTGAAGTTGACCGCGCCCGCGCTGTTCTCGACGTAGGGCCGGAACAGCGGCGGGTTGTCTGCCGTCGTGCCGCCGAGATTGCGGAGTCCGCTGCGATGGCTGTCCTCGTGCAGGTACTCGATGCCGGCGACCAGTTCGTGTTTCATGTCGAAGGCGCGGAAACGGGTGTTGTAGTCGGACTGCACGGTGACGGTCTCGTAGTCCATCGAGCGGGTCGGGCCGGCATTGGTGCTCGGCAGGTTGAGGCCGGTGTCGCCGGGCGCGACCGTGGCGCTTGGCGTGCGGGCCCAGTAGCTGCGCTGGTAATCGCCGTAACGAACGGCGGTGCGCAGTTCGCTCGTCGGCGAGAAGCGGTGGGTCCACGTCGCGGTGCTGATGTTGACGTCGCTGTCGTCGAAGTTGCGGTCGATGCCCCAGAAGGTGCCCGGCGAGAAGTTGCTGTTCGGGCGGCGCGTGGCGTTGTCGAACGAGAAGCCGTAGTCGGGGATGTCGCGGTTGCGGGTGAATTGATGCGACAGGATGAACTCGTTGTCGGTCTGCATCCCCAGCGCCAGGCTGGCCGCCGCGCCGCCGCGATGAACCTCGGGCTGGGCGCCGGTCGCGGGGTTTTCGCGCCAGCTGCCTTCGTCGCGCTTCATCAGATTGACGCGGAGGGCGGCGTCCTGGCCGACGCGCTTGTTGAGGTCGGCCGTGGCTTCGGTGTACCCGTCGGTGCCGATGCTGCCGGTCAGCATGTAGGCATCGGCGCGCTTCGGCGTCTTGCTGACCAGATTGATGACGCCGCCGGCCTGGCCGCGGCCGAACAGCATCGAGGCGGAGCCGCGCAGCACGTCGACCTGCTCCAGGTTGAAGGTTTCGCGGTTGTACTGCGCGGTATCGCGGAGGCCGTCCAGATACATGTCGCCGAAGGTGTAGAAGCCGCGCAGCATCATGTTGTCGCCGGCGCGCCCGCCTTCGGCGGCGTTGAAGGTCAGGCCGGATACATTGCGCAGCGCTTCGCGCAGGCTGCCGACCTGCTGCTCTTCCATGAGTTTGCTGGTCACCGTGGTGATCGCCTGCGGGACGTCGTGCGGGTCCTGCTTGATTTTTCCGACGCGGGTTTCGGTCGCCTGGTAGCCGTTATTGACGGCCATGGGATCGGCGGTGTCCTCTACCTTCACCGTGGCCAGGGTGGTTTCGGCCGCTGCAGGGGTTTGCGCCAGCGCGGCGGCGGGGGCCAGCATCATGAATGCCAGCGAGGCCGCCGCAGGGGCCGCGGCGGCGGGCTGGATGCGCGCCAGCAGCTGGCGGAGGGCGCCCGAAGGCGGGCGTGAACGTGCGTGTGACATGGATTTGCTCCTGATTGGAAAATAACGGGCTGGCGGAGCAAAACGCTTGGCTGGCTGGCTGTTGAAAAAGTTGATGCTTGGTCGACGGATGCAAGGGTCAGGCCGGGCCTGCTGGTTGTGAGGCGAATGGCAATGTCTACCCCCAGCCTGCCGCGAGCGCCAGGTGGTAGGTGATGAACGAGGCCAGATACGCCAGGGCGAACAGATACCCGGCCATGATCAACGGCATGGTCCAGCCGCCGGTTTCGCGCTTGACGGTGGCGAGCGTGGCGAGGCATTGCGGCGCGAAGACGAACCAGGCGAGCAGTGACAAGGCGGTGGCGAGACTCCACTGGCCCGCAATCAGCGCCGTGAGCGCGCCGGTTTCTTCACCGGTGGCGGAGAGCGCGTATACCGTACCGAGCGCACCGACCATGACTTCGCGCGCGGCCAGCCCTGGAATCAGTGAAACGCTGATCTGCCAGTTGAAGCCGATGGGCGCGAACACGGCTTCGAGCGCACGGCCGATGGTGCCGGCGAGGCTGTATTCGATGGCGGGGCCGGTCGCGCCGACGGGCGGCGCAGGGTAGCTCGACAGGAACCACAGCAAGACGGTGAGCGCCAGGATGATCCCGCCGACCCGGCGTAGAAAGATCTTGATCCGCTGCCACAGGCCGATTGCGACGTTGCGCACGCGCGGCAGGTGGTAGGCGGGCAACTCCATCATCAGCGGCGCTTTGAAAGCGTGGCCGGTGAGGTGCTTGGCGAGCCACGCGATGAACATCGCGCCGGAGATGCCGGCGACGTAAAGGGCGAACAGCACCAGCCCCTGCAATTCGAAACCGCCGACTTCGCGGCGCGGGATGAACGCGCCGATCAGGAGCGCGTAGACCGGCAGACGCGCCGAGCAGGTCATGAGCGGAGCAATCATGATCGTGACCAGGCGATCCCTGGGGTTCGAGATTGTGCGCGCGGCCATGATGCCGGGGATGGCGCAGGCGAAGCTGGAGAGCAACGGGATGAACGAGCGCCCCGACAAGCCGACGCCGCCCATGAGGCGGTCGAGCAGGAAGGCCGCGCGCGGCAGATAGCCCGACTCCTCCAATACCAATATGAAGAAGAACAGGATGACGATCTGCGGCAGAAAGACGACGACGCCGCCCGCGCCGGCGATGACGCCGTCGACGACGAGGCTCTTGAACCAGCCGTCCGCCAACAGCCTGCCGACGCCCTCGGCGGCCCATCCGGTCGCCGCTTCGATCCAGCCCATCGGCGCTTCGGCCCAGGAAAACACAGCCTGGAACACGAAGAAAAGCACGACGGCGAGCAGCGGCAGGCCGAGCAGCGGGTTCAACACGATGCGGTCGATGCGGTCGGACGGCAGGTGCGGTGCGGCACGGTCCAGGCCCAGCTCGGCGAGGAGGCGTGCGACGACGGCATGGTCGGCTTCGACCTCGGCGTCTGCCGACGCGGGCGCGGCGGGGCGCTGCCACAGGGTGGCGTCGTCGAGCTGGCGCACGAGGGTATCGGCGCCACCGCCTTCGACGGCGACGGTTTCGACCACCGGCACGCCGAGTGCGTCGGCGAGCCGCGCGGCGTCGATGGTGAGGCCGCGCTGCTTCGCCAGATCGAGCATGTTCAACGCGACGACCATCGGCAGGCCGGTGCGCTTGACCGCCAGCGCGAGGCGCAGGGTCCGGCGCAGGTTGGTCGCGTCGACGACGACGATGGCGAGATCGGGACGTTTTTCGCCCTTCGCGCGGCCTGCGAGCACGTCGGCGGTCACGCGTTCATCGGGTGAGCGCGGGTGCAGGCTGTAAGTGCCGGGCAGGTCGAGCAGGCGCAGCATCTTGCCGGAGGGCAGGGCGAAGCGGCCTTCCTTGCGTTCGACCGTCACCCCGGCGTAGTTGGCAACCTTTTGCCGGCTGCCGGTCAAGCGGTTGAACAGCGCGGTCTTGCCGCAGTTGGGGTTGCCGACGAGCGCAACGAGCGGCCCAGCGGGATGCATATAGACGACGGCGGTATGCATGATCAGCTGCCCTCGATTTCGATGCATGCCGCCTCGGCGCAGCGCAGCGCGAAGGTCGAGCCGCCAACGCGCACGACCAGCGGGTCGCCACCCGGCGCGCGCGCCATCAGCATTGCCTGCTCACCGGGCAGGAAACCGATTTCTTCGAGCCAGGTTCGCCACTCGGGCGAGGCTTCCGGGGCGTCGACGCGGGCAACGCGGCAGGGTGCGAGGAGGGCGGCTTGGTTCAGGGTTGGCATGGCGGGAGGGCAAAGAACGGGTGGGACTCAGAAATCCGCCCACTGGCGCAGCAGCTTGCTGCGGTTGGGCGCGCGCATGATGGGAAGCCGGAGTCCGCGCAGCTGTAGCGCGCCCACCGGGCGTTGCGGGTTTTTCCTGACGCGCGCGGTCCGCGCGCCGGCCGCCGGGGCGGTCGGCCGGTCCGCCCCGGCGGGCTGTGGGCAGATTACCGCCAGCCCGCCGGAGGTCAGTAGGTTGTCAATGATGGCGATCACGTTTTCCCGGGAGTCGTAGCGCACGGTCAGAAGGTGTATTTCGCACCTACCTCGAATGCCCGTTCGGGGCCGGCATAGATGCCCTGGCGCAGGCTGGCGATGTAGCGTTCGTCGGTCAGGTTCTTGATCGCGCCGAAGAGCTTGAGCTGCTTGTTGACGTCGTAGCTGCCGGTGAGATCGACGGTGTAGTAGCTCGGAATCAGGCCCGACCAGATGGCGTTTCCGCTGCCGGCAATCGGCGTGGTGTTGTCGCCGGAACCGAATTGCTCATCGACGTAATTCCACAATAGCGCGGCGTTGACCGGGCCCGATGCGTAGCCGAGGCTCAGGTTCGCCAGCAGTTCTGGCGAGTAGGGCAGGCGGTTGCCGTCGTTGATGCCGTCGCCGCGATTTTCGCGGTATTCCGAAACCGGAATCCAGGTCAGGTTACCGTCCACGCTGAAGCCATTGCCCCAGCGGTAACCCAGCGCACCTTCCAGGCCGCGATGCAGGGTGCTGCCGGCGTTCGCGTTCGCCAGGCCGCCGGAAATGGCCGGGGTGATCTGGTTGTCGAAATCCATCTGGAACGCGGTGAATTCGTAACGCAACGCGCCGCTGCCGCCGCGTACGCCGAATTCGACGTTGATGGAATGTTCGGCGTCGAGTTGCTGATCGATACCGGTCACGATCGACTGCGAGTTGAGCGGCGGCGAGAACGCTTTGTAGACGCTGCCATAAAGCTGGGCAGCGGGGTTCAGCTTGTAGGTCGCGCCGATCCCGGGCAGGTATTCGGTGTTCGAACTGTCGCCGTTGTTGGCATTATCCTTGAGGTCTTCACGCTCTTGCTTGTAGCTTTCGATTCGCAGGCCGGGGGTGATCGAGAGCCTGTCGGTCACATCGAAGCGATTCTGCGCGAAAAGGGCGTAGCTGGTGGCGGAATCGACACGGTCGGAGGTGATCGTTCCGGTACGCGGGTTGGCGCGGGTTGCGGCGATGCCCTGATCGACCATCTCTTCCTGCATCACGCGCATACCGATTTCGGCCTCGCCGGTCACGCCGAATAGCTGGTTGGCGACAGTGAGGCGGGAATCCAGGCCGATGCGGTCGAAGGCGCGGTTGTTGCCGTTGACGACGTTCGTGTAAACCCAGCTTCCGGCGGCTGTCGAGGCAGCGTTGTCGATAGCGAAGCGCCAGTAGTCGCGGGTCATCTCGCTCCAGTAGACCACGGTGTTGAGGCTCATGCCGGGGCGGATTTCCCACATATGGTTGAGGTCGAGCGATTTGCGTTCGGTCAGGAAGTAGTCATCCGGCGCGGGGTTGTACTCGGCTCCGGCCTTGTATTCGCCAAGGAACAGGCCGCGATAGGAAATATTGGCGTCGTTTTCGTAATAAGTGAATTTCGCGCCCAGCCACTGGTTATCCCCCAGCGCCATGCCGGCCTTGACCATGAAGTCCTGCATGTCGAACCCCTTGTCCTGGAAGCCGTCGCTTGAGGCGCGGGTGTAGAACAAACCGGCCCTGGCTTCTCCCGAAGGAGTCGAGCCGCCTGCTTCGATGGTGGCTTCGCGATAGTTGTGCGTGCCAGCGCGGCCCGAGACGGCGAAGCCGTCGATGGGATCCTTGGTCTTGTAGTTGATGACGCCGCCGATGGTGTTGGGGCCGTAGCGCAGCGCAGCGGCGCCCTTCAGCACTTCGATTTCGTCCATGCGCTGGATGCGCGGGTTGTAGTAGCGGCCGTTACCGACGAACAGGCCGGGGGCAATGGGCACGCCATCTTCGAGGATCAGCGACTTGTAGTCTGCCGCGCTCAGGCCACGAATACCGATATTGGCGACAATACCCGTCTCCTCTTCGCCCTTGATGTATACCCCGGGAACCTTGCGCAGGGCATCCTCGGTGGAGAGCGGCTGGATGCGTTCGAGTTGCTCTTTGTCGACGATCGAGATGGAACCCGGTTGTTTGGCAATGGCTTCTTCGCCGCCCGAGATGACGTCGATGCGCGGCAGTTCAGCCTGGGCGGCAATCCCCTGGGCAGGGAAATTGAGGGCGAAGGCGACGGCCCCGGCCAGCCGGGACGGGGTGAATGCACGGGCCGTGCCCTGCTGCCTGAAAGTACGGGTGATACGGTTCATTGCTTGCTCCCTTGCGTCAGATAGGTCTGGCTGGCTTGACGCATGGCATGCGGTTGGCTGGCTGGGGTTGAAAACGGGCGACTGCGTCCTGTAGCGAAACCTTATTGAGTGTGGGGGTCGGTCACGAATCCCAGCTTGACGAGACCGGCCTTCGCCGCGTCGGCCATGATCTGCGCGACATGGCGATAGGCGAGGTCACCGTCGGCGCGCAGATGGATTTCCGGCTGCGGGGTCTGCAGCGCGGCGGCGGCCATGCGGGTTTGCCACGCCGCGGCGTCGACCGCCTCGGCATTCCAGAACACCGCGCCGTTGGCCTTGATCGAGAGATTGATCGTTTCGGGCTTCACCTCGTTCGGCTGGCTCGACGCCAGGGGCAGGTCGACCTTGACCGCATGCGTCATCAAGGGCGCAGTGATGATGAAGATGACCAGCAGCACCAGCATCACGTCGATCAGCGGAATCATGTTGATCTCCGCGTTGTCGCCATCGCCGCTGTCGTTCGTGAGTCCGCCGAAGGCCATCATGCGCTCCTTGCCACAGGTGCGCTGTAGATGTGCGCTTCGCCGCGGTCGACGCGGGTGTTGTTGCGCACGCCGGTGGACATGAAGGCGAACAGGTCGTGCGCGAAGCCGTCGACGTCGGACAGCATGCTGCGCTTGGCGCGGTTGAAAAAGTTGTAGGCAAGCACGGCAGGGATCGCGACGGCCAGGCCCAGTGCGGTCATGATCAGCGCCTCGCCGACCGGCCCCGCCACCTGATCGAGGCTGCCCGACCCGCTCATGCCGATATTGACCAGTGCGTGATAAATGCCCCATACCGTGCCGAACAGGCCGACGAAGGGCGCCGAGGACGCGATCGACGCCAGCATGGTATGGCCGTATTCCAGGCGCGCGGTGTCCTGGTTGATTGCCCGCCGCAACGCGCGGGTGAGGAATTCGTCTTCCGAACCCGACTCGACCAGGCGCTGGCCGGTCTTGTTGCGGAACTGCTCGGCGGCCTTGAGGCCGTGGTGGGTGAGATGCGAGAACGGATCGTTGATGCCGTGGCCCTGCAGGTATTCGGCCACCGAGGCCAGGCCGGGCGCATCCCAGAAGCGCGCCAGGAAAGCCTGCGCGTGCTTCTTCATGCGCCAGTTGGCAATGCTCTTGCTGGCGATGAGGTACCAGGTGATGACCGACATCGCGAGCAGCACGACGAGCAGAAAATGCGCGAGGCCGTCGGCCTGTGCGAGGAAATGGGCGAAGCCCAGCTGGGTTGGATGTGTTGCGGTTTCCATGACTTAGCTCCTGAGAGTGAATTGGATCGGCACGATGACCCAGGCGGCCACCGGCTTGCCACCCTGGCGGGCGGGCTCGAATTTCCAGCTGGACTGAACCGTCTCCATGGCGGAGCGGTCGAGGCGCGGATAGCCGCTGCTTTGCGCCAGTTCCAGGCGCGCGACGCTGCCGTCCGGGTTAACCAGGATGTTGAGGCGCACCGTGCCGGCCTCGCCCAGGCGCCGCGACAGCGGCGGGTAGTGTGGCTTGGGATTGGCCAGGTAATCCGCCTGGCGCGGCGGCGTGGGCGGCGCTGGTGCAGGTTTGCTGACTTCGGCCGCCACCGGCACCGGGGACGGCTCGGGTGCCGGCACCGGCTCGGGTACGGGCACGGGCTTGGGTTCAGCTGCCGGCACGGGCACATCCTCGATCATGGGCTGCGGTGTGCTGGCGGGTGTCGGCTTGGCCGCCAGTACCGGCGGCGGCAGCGGTTTGACCACTGCCGGTTCAGGCGGCTGCGGCCTGGGTGCCGGTCTGAGCTGCGGCTGAGGCTTGGGTTGCGGCGCGGGCTGTGGCTTTTCGACTTCGGGCGAGATCAGGCTGATCGTCAGCGGCCGTGGCGGCGTAATGGGTTGCGGCGTGTCGGCGGCGAACAGCAGCAGGCCGAGCAAACCGGCGTGAGCGAGGCTTACCGTGAGAAGCGAGACGGGCGAAATGTGCGTACGCTGGAATGTCGAGCGGGCGCTGCGTGCCGTTGCCGTATCGTGATCGTTTTTGTCTTCCGGCAAAACAGTAAGCGTGGCGGTCATCCCGGGCATACCCAGTTCAATTGCGAATGATGCCGGCCGGGATCGCAGTCCGAGGCTGGTGGCGATCCTGTCTGGCAGGGCTGGTCTTGTCAGGGCCGAAGCTGCCGTGACGATCCGTAAAAGTTACAACAATGATAATAATTCGCATTATTAATGTCAACTTGGCAGCCCATGCCAGCATCAAAAAAGTTGTTTGGTTGCACAAGGTCGTTGAAGAAACAGCGCTTATGGCGGCAGCGGACAAGGCTCGCAGCGGCAAGCTTCCCTGCTTGATTCCGGCTCATTCCGGATGATTGGCATATTTGGGCGGCACGGTTTTCGGGTCTGGCACGCGGGCTCCCGGCTTGCGGCTGCGGAGATGCTGTGCGGAATGCCTGGCCGCGCTGGCCGGATGAATCAAAACGATCTTAGGTGGGCGGGCGCGAAGGCCAAGTAACGGGAGATCGACGACATACGGGATTTCAGGATGGCGGGCGGAGTGGCACGACATGATTTCCAGGGGTGTCGAGCCGGCGTTTCATGTTGCCCGCTTGTCCGCACGCAGGGGTGATTTCTCTCCGTCCATAGCGGTCTCGATCGGTGCGGCAAAGGCGTCGTGCGCAAGCCCCATGCCGTTCAGCATCCAGACGCCGGCCCAGGTGCGGGTGAAGCGCTCGAAGCTTGCCTGGCCGTTCCATGTCAGGAACAGCGTGAATGCTTCGCCCCGCTCGCGAGGGTCTTTAAATTCGTGCGACACCAGCCCTATCGATTGCACGAGCGTTTCACGCGCTGCCTGATAGGCGTGCCGGAAGTGATCTTGGTAGCGCGGTACTACATGGAAGCGATAAGTGATCACGAGCATTGCTGTCCCTCCATGCCTTCAATCGGCATGCGCCGGCGGGTCGATCTGGACATCCCGGGGTTGCGTTTGCCCGGACAACAGGCGATGTGTTCCCGCATCGCACCGAACGGCTCGATCGCGGCGACGTTGCCAGCGGCAGCGGATTTCTTCGTCAGGCCGGGATGAATCCGGGTGCGGTCAAGGTGGCCGGAGGAAATCACGGTTTTCTGTCCGACGGGGGCAGCAACAGGCGTGGCGGCCTCATGCGAATTGCCGGGATGCAGCGCGCACGAGACGGGTTCGATAGGGCCATCTGGCAGCCAGGCTTCACTGGCTGGATACGGAATGGAGCGTCCGGTTGGGGTCATGGGAGACGCCCTCAATGCAGGACAGGGTGGGGCGAGGAGGCGTCCGACACCAAGCGCCATTCGTGCGACAGGCGTTCGCATGCATTGGCAAGCACGGGGCTGGTTGCGCTTGCCCGCATCCAGAGCAAATGCTGCTCGACCATGCGAGCGAGCTTTTTACAGCAGGTCTTCTGGTAGCGAAGCATCAGCCACAAGGTTGCGGCGATGACGATTTCGTGGGTGTCGTGAAAATGCGGTGGGGCCATGCCAGTCTCCTTGAACTCGGGGCTGGCTGGCACGTGTGCGCTGGCGGGCGGGTGGGAATTCCATTTTCAGGCAGCTGAAAATGGTGTGCGTGCTACTTGGTCAGAATCAGTTTGTCGTTCTTGGTTATGCGCAGGCGGTAGTGTTCGCCCTGGTGGCTGATCAGGATTTCCTGATGGCCCTGGAATAAAAGGCTCGTTGGGATGACGTCCGACGGAAAAACCCGTTGCCTGGGCTCGGCCGGTAAACGGCTGGATGAAGAGGGGGGCGTTCGCATGGTGTCGGCGCCTGCTTCGGGTTGATCGGGGTTCATTCGACACATTTGTTGCTGTTTTAAGTTTTACGAATAATAACGATTCTCATTTATGTGTCAAGCGCCAACGCATAGTTTTTTGCAGAAAAGCTCTTCAGGGGTGGGGAGGACGATGGGGTGCGCGTACCAGCGGTGCCGCTGCCGGCACTTCGGGCTGCAGGGTGACATGGCGGATGCCGTGCCTTGTGTCCATGGTCTGGCGTGCAGCAGCGAGGATGGCCGGCCAGTCGGCCAGGGTGCGGATCTCCAGGTGAGCGGACAAGGCGACGATGCCGGACGACAGGGTCCATACATGCAGGTCGTGCACCCGCCGCACGCCTTCGAGCGCGGCGAGGTCGCGGCCGACGGCATCGAGCCGGACATGCAGGGGCACTCCCTCCATCAGCACATGCACGACTTCGCGCAACAAGCGCAACGCCGAGACCAGGATCAGCGCCGCCACCAGCAGCGACAGCAGCGGGTCGATCGGCGTCCAGCCGGTGGTGACGATGACAATGCCGGCGGCGATCGCCGCCACCGAGCCGAGCGCATCGCCCAGAACGTGCAGCAGCGCGGCACGGCTGTTCAGGGTGTGCTCGCCGCGCGAGAGCACCCAGGCGACGACGAGATTGACCGCGAGGCCGATGGCGGCGACGCCGATCACGGCGTCGCCGGCAATCTCGCGCGGGGTGCCGAGGCGGTCGACGGCCTCGTGCACGATGTAGCCGATCAGGACCAGCATCACCAGACTGTTGAGCAGTGCGGCCAGCACTTCGGCGCGCACCAGCCCGTAGGAATGGCGGGTGCTGGGCGGGCGGCGCGCCAGCCAGGCGGCGCCGGCGGCCAGCCCCAGCGCGGACGAATCGGTGAGCATGTGCGCCGCATCGGACAGCAGCGCGAGCGAACCCGACCACCAGCCGGCCACCGCCTCGATCGCGGCGAACGACAGCGTCAGCAGCAGGGCGGCGGCCAGCTTGCCGTTGCCGCCGGAGGCCGCTGCGTGTGCGTGATGTCCGCCCTCGCCGTGCGGGTGATCGTGCTTATGCACGCCCACAGTAATCCGTTGGATCGATGTTCAGGTTGAGGTCGGCGGAATCCATCCCCAGTCCGGCGATGTGGTGCAGCGCGTCGACGTAGCGCGCCGATTCCCGCAGAGCGGTCATCGTCGGCGGATGCGGCTGGCCGTGCATGCGTGCCAGCCGTGCGCGCGCGGGAGCGGGCCAGTCCACCTGCAGCTTGGCCAGTACTTCGTCGGCCAGATCGGGGTGGTTGCATACCAGCGCCATGTCGCAGCCGGCGTCGAGCGCGGCCGCCACGCGTTCGGCCACGCCGCCTGCCACCGCGGCACCCGCCATGCAGAGGTCGTCGCTGAAAATCGTGCCGTCGAATCCCAGTTGGCGGCGTAGCAGTTGCTGCAGCCAGACGTGCGAGAATCCGGCGGGGCGGTCGTCGACCTGGGGGTAGACGACATGCGCGGGCATGATCGCCGCGAGCCCCGCTTCGATCATCAGCCGGAAGGGGACGAGGTCGGCGGCGGCGATGGCGGCCAGGCTGCGCTCATCCACCGGGATGGCGACATGCGAATCCGCCACCACGAAGCCGTGACCGGGAAAGTGCTTGCCGCAGGCGGCCATGCCGGCGTCCTTCATGCCCAGCATCACCGCCTGCCCCAGTTCGAACACCGCGTGCGGGTTGCCGTGAAAGGCGCGGTCGCCGATTACGCTGGAGGCGCCGTAATCCAGATCGAGCACCGGCGCAAAGCTGAAATCGACGCCGTGCGCGCGCAGCTCGCTCGCCAGCACGTAGCCGGTTTCGCGCGCCAGTGCGCGCGCGCGCTGCGGATGCGCATTCCAGATTTCGCCGAAGCTGCGCATCGGCGGCAGGCGGGTGAAGCCCTCGCGGAAGCGCTGTACCCGGCCGCCTTCGTGGTCGACGCCGATCAGCAGCGGCGCCGATTTGAGCGCGCGGATCTCGGCAGTCAGCGCGGCCAGCTGCGCGGAGTCGCGGTAGTTGCGGGAAAACAGGATCACCCCGCCGACGAGCGGGTGGCTCAGGCGGCGGCGGTCGGCGGCGGTCAGTTCGGTGCCCGCCACGTCGAGCATCAAGGGGCCAAGCGTCATGCGCGCTCCTATGGATTGGGGGGAGGGCCGGTTTGTTCCAGCACCACGAAGGCCAGCACGAGGTCGCCCTCGTCCGACAGTGAAACATGATGCGCCGTGACGCCGCGCGCGGCCAGCCAGGTGGCAAGTTGGGGCGCGCATTCGATATGCGGCTTGCCTTGCGCGTCGCGTAGCACGGCGATGTTGCGCAAGCTCACCGGCACGCGCAGCCCGGTTCCTGCCGCCTTGGCAAATGCTTCCTTGGCCGCGAAACATTTGGCCAGAAAGCGCGCCGGGTCAGGACTGGCGTAATACCCGGCGTGCTCGGCCGGGGCGAGAATGCGGTCCGCATAATGCTCGCCAAAGCGGGCGAGGCCGCTGCGGATGCGTTTGGCGTCGAGCAGATCGGTGCCGATGCCGTGGATCATGGCGACACCTTTACCGCCAGACCGGCCGCACGGATTTTCTCGGCAAACGCTTCGAGCCACGCGGCGGGCAGCGCAGACAGGCGGCTGGCCTGCGGCTGCATCGACGGCCGCGCGAGGCCATACAGCAGCACGCCTTGCAGCGGAATCTGCTGCATCCGGATGCGTTCGACGACAGACAGGTAGGCCGCCTGTTCCGCGTCGGAAGGCGGCGCGCCATCGAGCGCGAACATGCAGGTTTGCAGCCAGGTCGGGCACAGATGCGCGGCCACGGCAAGCCGCTCGAACTGCCTGTCGGGTGAAATCCGTGTCTGGTTGATGCTGCGCATGCCGCTTGCGGTTGCGCGGTCGAACTTGAACCAGACTTCGCCGTTCAAGGCCGCCATTTTTTTCAGGCCGTCCTGCACGCGAGGGCGGTCCGCGAGACTGCCGTTGGTGATCAGCACCAGCTTGATCTTGCCGGCCAGATCGAAGTCCGCCATCACCCGGCCGATCAGTTCGATGACTCGCGGAAAGGCGCTGGCGCTGGTCGGCTCGCCGTTGCCCGACAGCGCGATGTCGTTGAGCCGCCGTGCCCCTTCGGGAACGCGCGTTTGCATGAAATCGCCGTGGAGGATGGCGGTCAGCATCGCGCGCAGTTCGGTTTCCAGTTGCACCAGGTTGATTCCGGGCGCTGTGCCGCGTGTCAGGTCCGGCACCTGGCAATACACGCACGCCCAGTTGCACGCGTTGTTCGGGTTGAGATTGATTCCGACCGACACCCCGCCGGCGCGGCGCGAAACGACTGGATAGACATAGGTCATCCCCGCGCTGTCGCGGTCGTGGTTGCGAGGGGTGAGAGGCAAGGCATGCGTCATCCGTGGATTCTCGCATCAGTTTGGGGCGGCACAACAAAAAACGCCCTGCTGGGGCGTCCCGGTCACTCGGCTGGCGGAGGCGGTGAGATTCGAACTCACGGATGGCTTGCACCATCGCCGGTTTTCAAGACCGGTGCCTTAAACCGCTCGGCCACACCTCCACGGCGCGCATTGTAGCGGGTTCGTTCTGGTTTGTGCGGGCGCGGCAGCGGCTGCGTTGGCGCAGCCGGATTGACGTGGCTTCATCAACAAGTGTCGGTTTTTCGTTAATCCAGCCGGCTCGGCGCGCGGGAAATCCGCTCCAATCCGAACAAAACCAATGCGTTGACCTGGGCGCCCCCCGGGCTTGCGTTTGGCACAAATGGTGCTGGTCAGCAGGCATCCGTTACAAGCCGACGCCAGCCATGAGCGATTTCTTTGAAATGTTGGGCGCGATTACCCGCCGCAGAAAAACTGAAGCGGGATCACCGTTCGCCTCCGTGAAGGCGACTGAGAAATGGCTGAAAAACCTGCATGCGGATTCGGACTACGATGCGCATCATGCGCTGGTCGAAGGGCTGGAGCGTTTCAACGCGGAGAATGAGGCGGCCTCTCTCGGCCGCATGCAATCGCTGATGAAGCTGGAAGAGGCGGGCCTGCCTCTGCAGCAGCGCATCGTCGAGCAGTATGTGCGCAATCAGGCGGCGTTTCGCCTGGCGCGCCAGGCGCTGTGGCGCGAGTCATGGATATTCTGGTCGCTGCTGGCGGAAGCCTGGCTCGGCATGCTGAAACAGGCCTACCGGAATCAGGCCAGTGCGGAACTCAAACCGTTTGCCGCCGAGATCGCCACCCGTGCGCTGCGTTACGCCGGCCTGGTCATGCGCTGGGACTATCATCAGGCGCGCAATCCGGCCGCGTCGGCCTGGCGGCGCGTGCACAAGCTTTATCGTCTGGTCGAACGCGACGGCTTCGCCATGCAGGAAGTGCTGATCAACGCGCGCGCCACGCATTGCGCGCGCGAATACACGCTGGTGGTGTTGATGGGCCTGGTGCATCCGCTGGGCTACCGCGCGCAGGAAATCGAATCGATCGCGCAGATTATCGAGGGCTACGAGCCTTTGCCCCTGCCTGCGACCCTGCCGCAACGCGAACTGCACACGCATATGGTCGACCTTTCGCTGAGCGAAGGCGCCTGCATGCTGGACAGCGAATGGGTGCAGGGCCGTCGGCTACGCTATTTCGCCCTGCGCCCGCTGGTCGATTACCTGAAATCGCTGGATCAAACCCCGGCGGCGGAGGCGGATAACGGACTTACCCGCCAGATGGCCAGTCTGATCGAACGCGGCGGCATTCGCCGGAGCCGTCAGCGCACCCATCGTTTCGGCCGGGTCTGGGTGGCAACGGGGATGGACAACATTCTGGCGGCGCTGGCCCAGCCCGAAGCCGCCAGGGAGCGCCCGGCCCTGGAACCCTGGATGCTGCGCGACGAGAGCGCGGAAGGCATGGGCTTTGCGCTGTCCGAGGAGCCGGCGCTGCCGCATGGCCGCCTGGTGGCAGTGAGCTGGGATCCATCGGAAAACGTCTGGCAATTGCTGGCGATACGCTGGAATCGCCAGGAGGACGGCCAGTATCTGGTGGGTACGCAACGCCTGTCGCGCCATCCCAAGCGGGTGGAAATCTATTCCGAAACGGATGTGCCGGGCGCCACGTGCGACAAGACCTGGGCGCTCTTCCTGCCGATGACCCACCCTGAGCAGGGCGTCAGCAATCTGCTGATTCCCCGGACCCATTACCGTCTGGGCGCGCCGCTGATGCTGCGCGACGGCGATACGGTGTACCGCCTGCGGCTGGGCGAGGTGCAGGAAAGCCACGAAGGCTGGCTGCGCGTGGGGATGGATGTGGTGGGGCGGGAGCAGTTCGCCGCCGCCGCCTGAGCCTGGACCTCAGCGCGTGCGGATGTCGCCGAAATGAAAGTCGAATGAGCCGGCGCGGCGGTCGCTGAAATACTGCTCCAGCGTGGCACGCACGGTGCGGAAGGCGATTTCGTCCCAGGGAATTTCCGCTTCGGTGAACAATCTGGCTTCGAGCGATTCGATGCCGGGCTGGAAATCCAGATCCAGCAGCCGGGCGCGGAACAGGAAATAAACCTGATTGACGTGCGGCAGGTTGTACAGGGTGTACAAGCCGTCGACTTCGATGCGCGCCCCGGCTTCCTCCCAGGTTTCGCGCGCAGCGCCCTCGAGCGTGGTCTCGCCGTTTTCCATGAAGCCGGCCGGCAACGTCCACAGGCCGTATTTGGGTTCGATGGCGCGGCGGCACAGCAGTACCTTGTCTTCCCACTCGGGGATGCAGCCGACCACCATCTTGGGATTCTGGTAATGGATGGCGCCGCACCCGGGGCATACATGGCGCGCCAGGTGGTCGCCGGACGGCACGCGCAGCACCACTGCGCTGCCGCATTCACTGCAAAAATTCATGCTGCATCCAACAATTGGTCGAGTTGCGTTCCACGGTAACAAAATCCCCCCACCTCAAGCAAGGGTGAGGCTGGAATGCGAGTCCGCGAGCGATTATCATTCAAGACCCTACCGTTGTTCTGATCGACCATGCGCCCTTCCCACATCGAAACCATCCTCGACCGCGAATTCGACAGCGCCGCCGACGGCCACCATACCCCGGTGATGCTGTGGGGGCCGCCGGGCGTGGGCAAGTCGCAGATCGTCGCCAAGATCGCCCAGCAGCATGGCGTGCCGTTGATCGACATCCGCCTGTCGCAGATGGAGCCGACCGACTTGCGCGGCATTCCGTTCCGCAGCGGCCAGCTGGTCGAGTGGTCGATACCCTCGGTCTTGCCGGATGCCGGGCGCCATGGCCCGTCGGGCATCCTGTTCCTCGATGAAATCACTTCGGCGCCGCCCACCGTGTCGGCGGCGGCCTACCAGCTGATCCTCGACCGCCGCCTGGGCGAGTACCGGGTGCCCGACGGCTGGGTGATCTTCGCCGCCGGCAACCGCCAGGGCGACCGTGGCGTGACCTACGCCATGCCGGCGCCGCTGGCCAACCGCTTCACCCATTATGAAGTCGAGGTGAATCTGGACGACTGGGTGGACTGGGCGCACAGCGAGGATATCGATCCGCGGGTCATCGCTTTCCTGCGCTTCCGTCCCGACCTGCTGTTCAGTTTCGACCCGGCGCACACGCCGATCGCCTTTCCCAGCCCGCGCTCGTGGGAGTATGCCCACCGCGCGCTGCAGAAATTCGACCGGACCGAACTGCTGGCCGATTCGCTGCAGGCCTGCGTCGGCCAGTCAGCCGGCCTGGAGCTGAAAACCTTCGTCGACAACATGGCGCAGATGCCTGATCTCGATGCCATCATCGCGGGCGCGGATGCCGAAGTGCCCGCAGGCATCGACCTGCAGTATGGCGTTGCCGCGGCGCTGGTGCGGCGCGCATTGCAGGCCGCCGACAGCGGCAACGCTTCGGCGGTATACGGCAACATCCTCAAATATGCGCAGCGTTTCCCGCAGCGCGAAATGGGCGTCATGCTGGTGTCCGACCTGCACCGCGCGGTGGGCCGTCCGCTGTTCGCCGTGCCGGCATTCGCCGAGTGGGCCAACAGCATCACCGACCTGGTTCTCTACGAGCATTGATCCATGGCCGATCAGCCTGACGCCGAACTGCAGCCCATCCTTACCAAGCTGGCAGCGGCGCGCACCCGTCTCATCATGGAGCGCCCGTTTCTTGGTGCGCTGGTGATGCACCTGCCGCTGAAGGTCGGCGGCGACTGGTGCGCCACCACTGGAACCGATGCGCAGGCGTTTTATTTCAATCCGAAGTTCGTCGAAAACCTGTCCCTGGCGCAGACGCAATTCGTTCTCGCACACGAAGCGATGCACTGCGCCATGGGCCACCCCCAGCGCCGCAACCACCGGATGAAGCGGCGCTGGGATGTGGCCTGCGACCACGCGGTGAATCTGATCCTGATCGAGGAAGGCCTGAAGCCGCCGCTGCACGGCATCCTCGCCGACCAGAACTTCATGACGCTGTCGGCCGAAGAAATCTATCCGTTGATTCCGGAAGATACCCCGGAAGAATCCTTCGACCAGCACCTGTTCGACAACGACAACGAGCAAGGCGCCAGCCCCGATCAGGACGAACGCCAGGACGACCCCGAGGGCGGCGAGGCCGGTGGCCAGGGCAAGGAAGGCCAGAGCGAGGCAGAACAGCAGCAGGGCAGTGGCAGCCAGGCCTCGCAGAAGCCGAACGAGTTGTCGCCCAGCGAACGCGAGGAACTCGCCGAGCAATGGAAAAACCGGCTGGCCGCCGCCGCCCAGGCGGCGCGCCAGGCCGGCAAACTGTCCCAGTCGATGATGCGTTGGGTCGACGGCCTTTTGGCCCCGAGTCTGCCGTGGCGCGCCTTGCTGGCGCGCTTCTTCGCGGTCAACCAGCGCGACGACTATTCGTGGCGGCGGCCTTCGCGCCGCGAAGGCGACGCGCTGTTGCCGCGCCTGTCGAGCGAGGGCATCGAGGTGGTGGCGGCGATCGATACCAGCGGCTCGATCAGCGACGACGAACTGCGCGAATTCGTCACCGAGCTCGATGCCCTCAAGGGCCAGGTGCGCGCCAGGGTGACGCTGCTGGCGTGCGACAACCATGTGGCCGGAAACGCACCGTGGGAATTCGAGCCCTGGGACACCATGCAGCTTCCCGCCGGCCTCGAAGGCGGCGGCGGCACCGATTTCCGCCCGGTGTTCGACTGGGTCGAGCACGAAAACCGCAGCCCCGACATGCTGGTGTATTTCACCGATGCCGAAGGCGACTTTCCCAGGCTGCCGCCCAACTACCCGGTGATCTGGCTGGTCAAGGGCAAGGGCATGGTGCCCTGGGGCGAGCGGGTGCAACTCAATTGACCGCCTTGCACGCTCAGCCCAGCCGGGTGCGCAGCTTCCTGTTCGAACAGCTCGACATCCGTGGCGCCTGGGTGCAATTGGGATCGGCTTGGCGCGAGATGACGGCAGGGCGCGATTATCCGCAACCGGCCCTTGAACTGCTGGGCCAGCTGGCGGCGGTGACCACGCTGATCACCGCCAACCTCAAGCAGACGGGGCGGCTGACGTTTCAGTTGCGCGGCGCCGGCGAAGTATCGCTGCTGGTGATGGATTGCGACGAACAATTGCGCCTGCGCGGCATGGCGCGCACCATTCCGGATCTGGCAGCGGGCAGCGTGCCGGCCTTGCTGGGCGACGGGGCATTGACCCTGACGCTCGACACCGCCGACATGCGCCAGCCCTATCAGAGCCATGTGCCGCTGCAAGGCGAGACCCTGGCCGCGGTGTTCGAGCATTATCTGGCGCAGTCCGAACAATTGCCCACCCGCCTGTGGCTGGCGGCCAGCCGCGAAACAGCCGCCGGTTTGTTCCTGCAGGCGCTGCCGGGGGCGGCCGCGCGCGATGCGGACGGCTGGAACCGGATGCAGATCCTGGCCGACACGGTGCGGGCGGACGAACTGCTCGGGCTCGGCGCGATCAAGCTGATCGAGCGCCTGTTCCCGGAGGAGGATGTGCGGGTGTTCGATCCTCGCCCGGTCAGCTATCACTGCCCGTATGACGCGGCCAAAATCCATTCCATGCTGCGCGGCGTGGGGCAGGCGGAATGCGAGGCCATCATCGCCGAGCAGGGCGAAATCCGGGTTCACGACGATATCTGCAACCATGAATATGTGCTGGACGCAGCCGCGGTGGCCGCGCTTTTTACCCCGAAGGACGCCGCTTCGCTGCATGCCGAGGCAAACGGAAAAGCGTCCGCTGTCAAGGGCACAAGCAAATGAAAGGACGCGCGATGCGGATAGGATGGGTGCTGCTGGGGCTGCTGACGCTATCAACGGGTGCGCTGGCCGAGAATGAACGCTATCAGGCGCTGCCGCTGGCAGGTACCGAGGGCGGCAAGGGCGGCGCGCGCGCGTTTGTCCTCGACACCCGTGACGGCCATGTCTGGATCTGGAGTGAAAATGAGTTGATCACCACGCCGGATGGCGGCCGCCGCTATGGCTCCGGCTTTTCGTATCAAGGCAAATTGCGCCCCGGCACCCAGCCGGGAGAGTTCATCGAAACACCCAGAAAATAATGCGCTAAAGCCGTCTTGTTGCAATTTGGCAACATCCCGGGCGCGCCAAATCAATTTTTTAGTAGATTGTGGTTTTCTTTTACGGTTTTGCTAGAATTCCGCGCGTCGGCTGGATCACAAGTCCCGGACCGATCTCTGGTGTGGGTTTTTATATTCGTAAGTAAAGGGAAATTAAATGAAATATTCCGTCCTCCTGGCTGCTCTGCTGGCTGTTTCCATGGCCGCTTGCGGCAAAAAAGAAGAAGCCGCTGCTCCTGCCGAAGCGCCTGCTGCTGAAGCTCCGGCTCCGGAAGCTGCTGCTCCCGCCGCTGAAGCGCCGGCTGCTGACGCCGCTGCTCCTGCCGCTGAAGCACCTGCTGCTGATGCTGCCGCTCCTGCTCCCGCTCCCGCTCCCGCTCCCGCCCAGTAATTCCGGGCACGGAACGCAAAACCGGCCTTCGGGCCGGTTTTTTTATGTCTGCAAAAAACGATCGAGCCGCGCCATCGCATCGGCCAGCCGCGGTAAGGGCTGGGTGTAGGCAACGCGGATGTGGCGTGCCGCGCGATGCGAACCGAAATCGACTCCAGGCGTTACGGCAATGCCCGTCCGATCGAGCAAATGATTGGCGAATGCGTAGCTGTCCGAGGTGAGGCGGCTGCAATCCGCATACAAGTAAAACGCCCCCTGCGGCGTCAGCGGAATATCGAAGCCCCGCCCGCGCAAGGCAGACAGCAGAAAATCGCGGCGGGCGCGCAGATCGGCCTTGCGGGTTTTGAGTTCATCCAGGGTTGCGGGCGAGAATGCTGCCAGTGCCGCATGCTGCGCCGGGGTGGCGGCCGCCAGGAACAGATTCTGCGCCAGCCGCTCCAGTGCCGGCATGGCCCAGGCGGGGGCGGCCAGCCAGCCGAGCCGCCAGCCCGTCATCGAGAAATATTTTGAAAAACTGTTGATGACGAATACATCGTCCCAGCGTGCGGCGCTGTGCTCGCTGCCGTCGTAAGTGAGCGCCAGATAGATTTCGTCGACGATCAAGGCCACGCCCTGTGCGCGGCACCAGTCGCGGATGCGTGCGAGTTCGTCGGGGGAAATGGCGGTGCCGGTGGGATTGGACGGGCTGGCGATCAGCACGGCGCGGGTGGCCGCAGTGGCATGGCGCTCAACGGATTCGAGGGTGAGTTGAAAGCCGCTGCCGGCATCGACCGGAACGGTGACTGCGCGGGCGTCGCAAAAGTGAGCGAAATGGCGGTTGCAGGGATAACCCGGGTCGGCCATCAGCACTTCGTCGCCGGGACCAGCCAGCAGGCCCAGCGTCAGCAGCAAGGCGCCCGAGGCACCGGGTGTCACCACGATCCGTGCAGGGTCGACCGCAGCCTGCCAGCGGGCGGCATAAAACCCGGCGATGGCTTCGCGCAGGGCGGGCAGGCCGAGTGCGCCGGTGTAGTGCGTGTGTCCGGCGCGCAGCGCCGCGATGCCGGCCGCGACGATGGGTTCGGGCGTGGCGAAGTCCGGCTCGCCGATTTCCAGATGGATGATGTCGCGTCCAGCGGCTTGCAGCGCCTGCGCCCGCGCCAGGATGCCCATCACATGGAACGGCGCGATGCCGTCCATGCGTGCGGCGGTTCGGCGGAGGCTTGTGCTCATGCCGGGCTTTCCGAGCGGCGCAGTGGGTGCTGGCGATAAAACTGCTGCAGTTGCCGGTAAATCGCCGGGTATTCCGTATCTAGCACGTGCGGCGTTTCAAAGAACACTTCGCTTAGCACGGCAAAAAACTCGGCAGGGTTGGCGGTGGCATAGGGATCGATCGCGGTGTCTTTGCCGGCATCGACGCGCGCGGACAGGTCGGCATAGGCCGCACTGAAGTCGCGTGCCCAACTGGCGGAATCCATGCCGCGATGCAGCGGCGGGAAGCCGTTGGCGTCGCCGTTCAGCATATCGAGCTTGTGCGCGAATTCGTGCAGCACGACATTGAAGCCGTCGCCCCGGCCGCTCGCTTCGACGTCGGCGAGCGACAGCACCAGCGGGCCGCCGTGCCAGGATTCGCCGGCCAGGATGTCGCGCGTATGGTGGACGACGCCGGCCTCGTCCATCTCCACTCGCGGACGCAGGAATTCGTCGGGGTAGAGGATGATTTCGTTCCAGCCCCGGTAGCTGTCTTCGTCGAGCTTGAGGGTCAACAAGCAGGCCTGGACGGCGATGTTCAGCTGCATGGCAGCGTCGACTTCGGCGCCGCCGGCGGCAGAGAAGGTCTTGTCGTGGATGAACAGGCTGGCGGCTTCGCGCAGCTGCGCCAGTTCGTCGGACGTCAGCCCGCGCAGGATCGGCAGGCGTTCGACTGCGGTCCGGAACGCGGCGAACGGCACGAGGTGGTGCCGGAGAATGCGGTTGCGGCGCCAGTCGGAAAACCAGCTCATTCGTCGACGTCGAGCAGGCGCGCGGCGCCCGCGTCCGGGTGTTCGAGCTCGACCCGCTCGATCTGCAGGAAACGGCGGCTGATCTTGTCGCTGGAAATGCGTACCTCGCCCACATCCTTGTTGGCCTGCTCGATGTGGGTGGCGAGCTTTTTCATGCGCTCGTCGAAGCGCGCGAAATCCTTCGCCAGCTTGCTCAATTCGTCCTTGATGACGTGCGCCATGCGCCGCGTTTCCGAATCGCGGATCACTGCGCGTGCGGTATTCAGCACCGCCATCAGCGTGGTCGGCGAGGTGAGCCATACCCGTTTTTTCTGTGCATGTTCGACCAGATCCGCATGGTAGGCGTGGATTTCGGCGAATACCGCTTCGGCCGGCAGGAACATCACCGCGCCGTCGGAGGTTTCGCCGCTGACGATGTATTTGGCAGCGATGTCGTCGACGTGTTTTTTGACGTCGGCCTTGAACTGACGCCGCGCCGCCTCGCGCTCGGCCGATGGCAGCGTGTCGTCGAACATGCGGCTGTAGTTTTCCAGCGGAAACTTGGCGTCGACGCAGACGCTGCCGGTGGGTGCGGGCAGGATCAGCACGCAGTCGGCGCGCGTGCCGCTTCTCAGGGTGTGCTGGAAGACGTAGGCGTCGGGCGGCAGGCTGTTGCGCACCAGCGCTTCCAGCTGCACTTCGCCGAAAGCGCCGCGCGAGCGCTTGTCGCCGAGGATTTCCTGCAGCGACACGAGGTTGGAGGCGAGTCCTTCGATTTTCTTTTGCGCCTCGTCGATCACCGCCAGCCGCGACATCACCGAAGTGAAGGTCTCGTTGGTTTTCTTGAAGCCCTCGTCGAGCCGCTCGGCCACCTTGCCGGAGATTTCATTCAGGCGGCCATCGACCGTCTGCGACAGCTGCTGCACGCGCTCGCTGAACTGCGCGGTCATATGTTTCAGCGTGTCCTGCAGCAGGCTTTGCTCGGCACGCCCCTGTTCGATGAGCTTTTCCAGCATCGCGGTCTGGAACTGGCCGAACTGGCCGGTGACGGTTTCGCGCGTCTCGGCCAGGCGCTCGGCCTGCGCGACCTGCAAGGCCGCCAGCTGGGTTTGCATGCGGTCGGATTGCTGCGACAGCCCCGCATGCAAGTCGGTCAGCACCGCGCGGTGACGGGCCTCCATGTCCTGCGCCAGCAGCGCGGGCAGCCCGGCCTGTTCGCGCTGCAGCGCACGCAGGCGCAGTAGCAGGAAAACAGTCAGGAGAACGAGGACGGCAAGGCCGGCGAAGAGGCCGATTTCGACAGGAGGCATGCGCGGATTTTACCCGTGCCGCCATGAAAAAACCCGGCGCCGGCCGGGTTTTGACATTATGCCGCTGCGCGACTGGCGCGCTTGCGCTCGTGTTCCTGCAGGTGGCGCTTGCGGATGCGGATCGATTTCGGGGTGATTTCCACCAGTTCGTCGTCGTCGATGAATTCCACCGCGGATTCCAGCGTCAGCTTGATCGGGGTGGTCAGGCGCACCGCCTCGTCGGTGCCGGAGGCGCGCACGTTGGTGAGCTGCTTGCCCTTGATCGGGTTGACCACCAGGTCATTGTCGCGGCTGTGGATGCCGATGATCATGCCTTCGTACAGCTTGTCGCCGGGCGAGACGAACATGCGGCCGCGGTCTTCCAGCTTCCACAGCGCGTAGGCCACCGCTTCGCCGTTGTCCTGCGACACCAGCACGCCGTTGTGGCGGCCGGGCAGGTCGGCCTTGACCGGACCGTAGTCGTCGAACACGTGGCTCATCAGGCCGGTGCCGCGCGTCATGGTCATGAAGTCGGACTGGAAGCCGATCAGGCCGCGCGCGGGAATGTGGTATTCCAGCCGGGTGCGGCCCTTGCCGTCGGATTCCATGTTGGTCAGCTCGCCGCGGCGACGGCCGATTTCTTCCATCACGCCGCCCTGATGCTCGTCTTCCAGGTCGATGGTGAGGTTTTCATACGGTTCGCACTTCTCGCCGTTGATTTCCTTGTACACCACGCGAGGTTTGGCCACCGCCATCTCGAAGCCTTCGCGCCGCATGTTTTCCAGCAGGATGGTGAGGTGCAGTTCGCCGCGGCCGGCAACGCGGAAGATGTCGGCATCGCCCGTTTCGTCGACGCGAAGCGCGACGTTGGTCAGCAGTTCCTTGGTCAGACGGTCGCGGATCTGGCGGCTGGTGACGAACTTGCCTTCGGTGCCGGCCAGAGGCGAGGTGTTGACCATGAAGTCCATGGTCAGCGTCGGTTCGTCGACCGACAGCATCGGCAGGCCGACCGGATTGTCCTTGTCGCAGATGGTGACGCCGATGCCGATGTCGTCCAGCCCGGAAATGATGATGATGTCGCCGGCTTCGGCTTCATCGACCTGGACGCGCTCCAGGCCACGGAAACCGAGCACCTGGTTGATGCGGCCGGTAGCGACCTGTTCTTCATGGTTCATGACCGCGACTTGCATGCCGGGCTTGATGCGGCCGTTGAGCACGCGGCCGACACCGAGACGGCCGGTGTAGGTCGAGTAGTCGAGCGCGGCAATCTGCAGCTGCAGCGGGGCGTCGGCGGAGCCGGGCGGGGTGGGGACGTGGGACAGCACCGTGTCGAACAGCGGCTTCATGTCGGCAGCGGCGCCGCCCTGCGACGGCGCGTCCTTCAGATCCGTGCAGGCCCAGCCGTTGAGGCCGGAGGCATAGATGATGGGGAAATCGAGTTGCTCGTCGGTGGCGCCGAGCTTGTCGAACAGGTCGAAGGTCTGGTCGACCACCCAGTCCGGACGCGCGCCGGGACGGTCGACCTTGTTGATGGCCACAATCGGGCGCAGGCCCAGCGCCAGCGCTTTCTTGGTGACGAAACGCGTCTGCGGCATCGGGCCTTCGACGGCGTCGACCAGCAGCACCACGCCGTCGACCATGCCGAGCACGCGCTCGACCTCACCGCCGAAATCGGCGTGGCCGGGAGTGTCGACGATGTTGATGTGGGTGTCGCCGTAGGTGATCGCGGTATTCTTCGCCAGGATGGTGATGCCGCGTTCCTTTTCGATGTCGCCGGAGTCCATCACCCGCTCGTCGACCGCCTGGTTGTCGCGGAAGGTGCCGGACTGCTTGAGGAGCTGGTCGACCAGCGTGGTCTTGCCATGGTCGACGTGTGCGATGATGGCGATGTTGCGGAGCTTGCGGGACATGATGGGGGGCCGGATTGCGGGAAGCCCAACATTATAGCATGGTTGTTTGACAATTCATTGTTATTGTGCGAGCGGGTGTGCAGCCAGGCGGGCGTCGATGCGGGCGATGACGCGCTGGTAGCGTGCGCTGCCGATGGGGCCGAAGCGGCGGTCGAATTCAGCCTGCGGCATGAATTCCGGCAGGTCGCGGAAATCCGGCAGCAAGTCGGCATCGTTGCGGGCGAGCGCCAGATGCTGGCGCACCCGCGCCGCGGCAGCACCGGTGGCGCGTTCGCCCAGCCGGACGCCGGCACGGTTGGCGGCGAGGTCGGTGAAGCTGAAGCCGGAACCCTTGCCCGCATCCTCCTCTTCCTTGATCAGGCCGATGGCGTTGGCCAGACGGCTGCCGCCGTTGACCGACAGCGCGGCGGAAATCATGAAATGCTCGGCAAAGTCGCGCCGCCCGTGCAGCGACAGCAGCACGCGCGGCGCCCGGCGGATCGAGCGGCTGTCGCCTTCCAGCAGCTTGGGCAGGCTGATCCCGGCCAGATAGGCCGCCAGAGCAGTGAGCGCGGCACGATTTTCCTCGCGTGCATCGCCGCCGGTTTGCAGGGCGTACGTAAACAGGGGGCCGGCGATCCGCACCAGCGGCACGGTGCTGCCGTGCGGATGTTGCTTCAGCAGGGCTTCCAGCCGTTCGGCGTAAGCCAGCATACGTGTCTGGTCCTCGGGGGCAATCAGCAATTCCGCGCTTTTGCGCTCCAGCCGGGTCAGCAATTCGGGATGCCAGCGGTAATCCAGGGTGGCCTGGTTTTCGTCGAAATTGATCTGGGTGAACGCATCGGCCAGTGCGGCGTAGGTCTTGTCGCGGCGCAGCCAGCGATGCGCCTGGCGCGCCACCCAGTCGGCCAGCGCGCCGGGCAGCGGCAGGCTGCCCAGTTGCAGGCTTTGAATCCGGATGCCGCCAGGCATCTCGGCGACTTCCGCAGTGAGGTTGAGGTAACGGCCAAACGGGTTGGGCGGTACGGCGAGGGTGGCGGAAAGCGTGGCCATGCCGGGCGTGAGTTCGGCGGCAATGCCGCTGACGCGGCGCAGTTCGACGACATAGTTCAGCAGCCGGTTGAGTTCGGCCTCGTCGAGCTGGATGCTCTGAACCACGTCGGGCGTCTGGCGGCGCGGGTCATGTTTCTGGAACAGCGTTTTGACCCAGGCCAGATCGGTGCGGCGAAACTCGGCAGGCGGCTCGATCGCCGGCGCGTCGTCCAGCATCAGCCAGGGCAGCACGGCGAGTGCGGCCAGCACGGCGAACAGGGCACCCCAACCGACAAGCCGTTTCATGTCATTCCGGCTGGTTGCGCATGAAATCGGCAGTCTTGAAGAACGCCGCCGTCATTTCCTGCTGCATTGCGGCATCCACCCCGACGTCCTGCATCGCACGGACCATGCAGCCCATCCACTGGTCGCGCTCGGCTTCGCCGATGACAAAGGGCAGATGGCGGCGGCGCAGGAACGGGTGGCCGAAGCGGTCGGTGTATTCCGGCGGCCCGCCGGTCCAGCCGGAAAGAAACCAGGCGAGCTTGTTGCGCGACTCGGTGAGGTCTGCCGGATGCAGCTTGCGGATGCCGTAATAGTCCGGATCTTCGTCCATCAGGTCGTAAAAGCGGTCTACCAGCTTGCGAATCGTTTCGCCGCCGCCGAGGCGTTCGTAATGGGTTTGCATGGTTCAGCCCTTCACCGGCTTGACCGCCGCCGCCGCCGCCCTGGCATGCAGGCGGGCCTCGTCCGGGTTGGCGGCGACGGCGAGCGCCACCCCCATGCGGCGGTTGACGAAGGCCTGCGGTTTGCCGAACAGGCGTAGATCGACGCCGGGCGTGCGCATGGCGTCGGCCACGCCGTCGAAGGCGATGCCGGTCGCTTCCAGGCCGCCGTAGATCACCGCCGAGGCGCCGGGTTCGCGCAGGCTCGCATCGACCGGCAGACCGAGGATGGCGCGCGCGTGCAGCTCGAATTCGTTCTGCCGCTGGGTTGCCATCGTCACCATGCCGGTGTCGTGGGGGCGCGGGCTGACTTCGGAAAACCACACGGTGTCGTCCTTGACGAACAATTCCACGCCGAAAACCCCGCGCCCGCCGAGATTGGCGGTGACGGCGGTGGCGATTTCCTGCGCGCGCGCCAGGGCCGCGGCGGACATTGCCTGCGGCTGCCACGATTCGACGTAGTCGCCCTTCATCTGCAGGTGGCCGATAGGCTCGCAGAAATGCGTCTCGACCGTACCCGAGGCGCCCAGCGCGCGCACGGTCAGCAGCGTGATTTCGTAATCGAAATCGATGACTCCTTCGACGATGACGCGGCCCTTGTCGACCCGTCCACCGCTGGCGGCCGCGTCCCAGGCGGCTGCCAGCTGGCTGGCATCGTCCACCCGCGATTGCCCCTTGCCGGACGATGACATCACCGGCTTGACGATCACCGGGTAGCCCAGCCGGTCGGCTGCGGCCGACATCGCCGCCAGGCTGTCGGCGAACACGTAGGGCGACGTCGGCAGCCCCAGCGTTTCCGCCGCCAGCCGGCGGATGCCCTCGCGGTTCATGGTGAGGTTGGCGGCGCGCGCGGTGGGGATGACCTCCGCCAGCCCGGCGGCCTCGATTTCCAGCAGGGTTTCGGTGGCGATGGCCTCGATCTCCGGCACCACCAGCTGCGGTTTCTCTGTTTCGATCAGCGCGCGCAGGGCCGCGCCGTCGCTCATGTCGATCACGTGCGCGCGGTGCGCCACCTGATGGCCGGGGGCGTCGGCGTAGCGATCCACCGCGACGACTTCGACGCCGAGGCGCTGCAGGGCGATGACGACTTCCTTGCCGAGTTCGCCTGCACCCAGCAGCATGACGCGGGTGGCGGAAGGAGAGAGCGGGGTGCCGAGGCGCATGGCCAAGAATCCTGGAAGCAAAAAAACGGGATTTTACCGTGCTTCAGAGATGTTCCTCGATCGGCAGCGCCTGCAGCACACGCAACAGGCCGCGCTGGATCGGGGTGGTTTCGGGCTCGAGGTCGAAAATGCGCTCGGCACCCTGGTGGACGTCGCGCCATTGCAGGCGTTTCGCGATGCCTTTTGCGGTTTTTTCGACGATGAGCCGCGGCTGGTAGCTGCGTTCGGGGCGCATTGCGTCTTCGGCGATGGCAGTGACCTGGCGGGCCAGTGCGGGCGAATGGATGACCAGCCCCATTTCGGTGTTGAGCAACGCCGAGCGCGGATCGAGATTGAAGCTGCCGATGAAGACGTGCTCGTCGTCGAAGACGAAGGTCTTGGCGTGCAGGCTGGCGCGCGAGGAGCCGCTGCCGAGGTCGCGCAGGCGACCGCCGGTGGGCTCGGCGACCGGTTTCAGTTCGTAGAGATTGACCCCCGCCTGCAGCAGCGGGATGCGGTAATGGGCGTAGCCGGCGTGCACCAGCGGCACGTCGCTGGCGGCATAGGCATTGGTCAGCACGTCGACCTGCACGCCCTGGCTGCGCCAGTACTCGAAATAAGCCATGCCGAGGGCGCCGGGCACGAAATAGGGCGACACGATGAGGGCACGCCGTGAGGGGTCGACCCACAGCCCCGCAAGCTGGCCGATCAGCAGTTTGGACGGCGATTTGCTGCGCTTGAGCACCTTTCCCGGCGGGTCGACGATGAGATTGGCGCGCGCGATGTGCCAGGGGGTTTTTCCTGCCAGCAGTTTGGAGAGGGGGTCGGCGGCAGTCAGCGCGCGGCCATAGTCGCTGTCGAGCTGCTGTGCGCGGTACTGCTGCAAAAACCGGGTGGTGCGCTGCAGCCGGATGTCGCTGGCGTTGACCGGCAGGGCGGCGGCGGGCACCGCCGCATCGCTGTTCCAGTATTGATCGAACGATTGCGACAGGCTGTCGACGATGGCGCCCGCCGCAACGACGTCGAGATCGATGAAGGCCAGGTCATGGCGGGCATCGAAATACTCGTCGCCGATGTTGCGCCCGCCGGTGATGCCGAGCTGGTTGTCGGCGATGAAGGCCTTGTTGTGCATGCGGCGGTTGAGGCGGACGCTTTCGCGCAGCGCCTGCCAGCCCTTGACGAAAAGATTGGTGCTGCGGGTGTGGAAAGGGTTGAACAGCCGTACCTGGATGTTGGGGTGGGCGTTCAGCGTGGCGAGCCGGAGTTCCTTGTCGGCGGTGTCGATGTCGTCGACCAGCACCCGTACGCGCACGCCGCGTTCTGCCGCCGCCAGCAGGGCGGCGGCGACCAGCTTGCCGGTGGTGTCGTTGTGGAACAGGTAGTACTGGACGTCGAGCGTGCGGGTCGCGCGCTGCGCCAGCGCCAGCCTGGCGGCCAGCGCCGCACGGCCATCCTGCAGCAGATGAAAGCCCGATTCGCCGGCCGGGATCTGTGCCGACAGATGCGCTTTCAATGGGCTGTCGGCCTGGTTTGAGACGGCCTGCGAAGGCGGGCGCTCGGCGCTCATCCTGAGCGTGGGCGCACAGCCGGCCAGCGTCAGCAGCGCGGCCAGCGCGGCGCCGGCAAGGCGGAGCGAATCAGGCGATCTGCGCATGCAGGCGTTGCCAGTCGAAATGGGGGCCCGGATCGGTCTTGCGGCCCGCGGCAATGTCGCTGTGCCCCACCACGGCCTGGATGGGATAGGCCTGTTTCAGCAAGCGCACCAGCGGAGCCAGGGCGGCGTACTGGGCTTCGGTGAAAGGCTGGTCGTCCGTGCCTTCGAGTTCGATCCCGACGGAAAAGTCGTTGCAGCGCTCGTGCCCTTGCCAGGTCGACGCCCCGGCGTGCCAGGCGCGCAGCGTGCACGGCACGAACTGGATCAGGGTGCCGTCGCGGCGGATGAAAAAATGCGCCGATACCCTGAGCCCACGGATGCCCTGGTAATACGGATGCGCATCCCAGTCGAGCCGGTTGGTGAAGAGGTCGATCACCGCATCGCCGTCGAACACGCCGGGCGGCAGCGAAATGTTGTGGATGACGATGAGTTCGATCGCCGTCCCTTCCGGGCGCGCGTCGCAATTGGGCGAGGGCAGCCGGCGCGAAGCGGACAGCCAGCCAAGCGCATCGAGAATGCGGGGATGAAGGGCGGAGAGCGGCATGGCGCAAGCTTACTCGACCCGCGCAAAGTCTGGAAACATCGGCGTCTAGGGCTTAGACTGCCGGCTTTTGCCGAATCCCGCCCTGCGTCATGACACCGTTTGAAGCGCAACAGTTGCTGGACAATGCCGAGTGCGTCGCGTCTGCGGACACCGTGCAGACCGTACTCGATCGCCTGGGCAAGGAGATTGCCCGCGTGCTGGCGGAGGACTTTCCGCTGGTGCTGGCGGTGATGGGCGGTGCGGTGGTGTTTGCCGGCCAGCTGCTGCCGCGGCTGGGCTTTCCGCTGGAGTTCGATTACCTGCACGTGACGCGCTATCGCGGTAAAACCAGCGGCGGCGAGGTGGAATGGCGGGTCCTGCCGGGACAGAACGTGGTGGGCCGCAGTGTGCTGGTGCTGGACGATATTCTGGACGAGGGCGAGACCCTGGCCGCGATCCGCGACAAGCTCCTGCACATGGGCGCGGCGCGGGTATGGTCGGCGGTGCTGACCAACAAGGACAACGGGCTGGACAAACCGGTGCGGGCCGATTTCGTGGGGCTGGATGTGCCTGACCGCTATGTGTTCGGCTGCGGCATGGACGCTTACGGACTGTGGCGCAATCTGCCCGCTATTTACGCTTTGAAGGACAAATAATATGTTGGGCATTATCGGCGGCACGGGGCTGACCCAGCTCGCCAATCTGGAAATCACCCATCGCAAGGTGGCGCGCACGCCTTTCGGCGAGCCGTCCGGCGCGCTCACCTTTGGCCACATCTGCGACCAGGAAGTGATCTTTCTCGCGCGCCATGGCTATGGCCACACCATTCCGCCGCACGAGGTGAACTATCGCGCCAACCTGTGGGCGCTGAAGGACCACGGCGTCGACCGCGTGGTGTCGGTGGCCACGGTCGGCGGCATTCATCCCGGGCTGATTCCCGGCATGCTGGTCATCCCGGACCAGATCATCGACTACACCCATGGCCGGGAGGCTACCTGTTTGGTCGAAAACGGCAAGCCGGTCACCCATCTCGACTTCACGTTTCCCTATTGCGACCGCATGCGCAAGGCGCTGCTTCAGGCCGCTGCCAGCGCAGGCATCAGCCTGCGCGATGGCGGCGTGTATGGCGTGACGCAGGGGCCGCGCCTGGAAACCGCAGCCGAAATCAACCGCATGGAGCGTGACGGTGCCGATATGGTGGGGATGACCGGCATGCCGGAAGCCTATCTGGCGCGCGAACTGGCGCTCTGCTACGCGGCGGTGGGCGTGGTGGTGAACTATGCGGCCGGGCGCGGCCTGTCGGCCGACGGCATCCAGATGGAAGAGATCCAGTCCGTGCTGGGCGAGGTGATGCTGCAGGTGCGGCATCTGCTCGAACAGCTGGTGACCAACGACGCTGCCGGGCTGTGCCAGTTCTGAACGTGCGATGAGGCGGGCTCTGTGAAACTCTACCGCGCCCTGCAGTCGCAGGGATTCGGCACCCGCAAGGCCTGCCTGGCGCGGGTGCGCATGGGCGAGGTGGCGGCCAACGGCGTGGCCTGCGACGATCCCGAGGCCGAGGTCGACCCGGCGCAGCTGGAACTGACGCTCGACGGCGTCAGCTGGCGTTACCGCGAGAAAGCCTATGTGCTGATGCACAAGCCGGCCGGGTATGAGTGTTCGCATCGCCCCAGCCATCATCCCAGTGTGTTTTCCCTGTTGCCGCCGCCGCTGGTGCAGCGCGGGGTGCAATGCGTGGGGCGTCTCGATCAGGACACCACCGGGCTGCTGCTGTTTTCCGACGACGGCCAGTTCATCCACCGCATGACCTCGCCGAAGAAGGGCGTCGCCAAGGTGTACCGTGCCGGCTGCGCCGAGCAGCTCGACGACGCCATGCTGGACGCTTTGCGCAGCGGCGTGCAGCTCAACGACGAGCCGACGCCGATTGCCGCGCTGGCGTGCGAGGCGCTCGACGGGCGCAGCCTGCGGCTGACCCTGGCCGAGGGCAAATACCATCAGGTCAAACGCATGATCGCTGCAGCCGGCAACCGGGTCGAGTCGCTGCATCGCGAAGCCATCGGCGGCTATGCCCTGCCCGCAACCCTGCCTGCCGGCGCATGGCGCTGGCTGGAAGCCGACGATCTCGCCCGACTGGAGCAGCCATGGCCATCCGCGATGTCCTGAAAATGGGCGACCCGCGCCTGCTGGAAGCGGCTCGCCCGGTGGAGGAGTTTGCCTCGCCCGAGCTGGCGCAGCTGATCGTCGACATGCACGACACCATGCGCGCATTGAACGGCGCCGGCCTGGCGGCGCCGCAAATCGGCATCGGTCTGCAGGTGGTGATCTTCGAGGTCAATGCCAACCCGCGTTACCCGGACGCCGAAAGCGTGCCGTTCACCGTCCTCGTCAACCCCGTGCTGACCCCCTTGTCCGGTGCGATGGAGGAAGCCTGGGAGGGGTGCCTGTCGGTTCCCGGGATGCGCGGATTGGTGCCGCGCCATGCCGCTTTGCGCTACCAGGGCTTCGACGCGGCGGGGCAGCCGATCGATCGCAGCGTGAGCGGTTTCCACGCCCGCGTGGTGCAGCACGAAGTCGATCATCTACGCGGCATCCTGTATCCGATGCGTATCCGCGACCTGCGCCATTTCGGTTTCACCGACACCCTGTTCCCGGGGCAAAACCTGCAGGACGATTGACGGGTTCTCGACGCTTTCGGGCATGCATTTAGCTTGCCTAAAGTTGTCCCTGTTCACGCCGCTAACTTGAAGCGTAACCGTGGGCGGGGTGCCCCGGCACAAGCTGCAAGGACGACAATGAACTCCGAACAACAGATCCGGCAGGCCAGGTACCGCATCCATCACGCCGACGTGATGATGGGGGAAGCGGCCCAGCTCGACGCCATTGCTGCCCAGTTGATGGCAGTGCAGCGGCAATGGAACGATCCCGGCCGCGAAGCCCACCTGGCCGCGGTGCTGGCGACCAGCCGCGCGGTGTGGCACGGCATTCAGATCGCGCTGGCCGAGGACGCACTGGTTTTTCCGCTGGAAGTGCGGCAGAACCTGCTGATTCTGTCGGTGTATGCCGACAGCAAGATCAGCGCATGCGAGCTTGCGCCCAGCGCCGACACGCTGGGCAGCCTGATCGCGCTGACCCATACGCTGGCGGGCAGTCTCAAGGAATGGCGGGAGGCGGCATGAAGGCTCCGCAGTTTGTCGTACAGGATCTGGATAGCAGTCTGGCCGATGCCGCAGTCGTCGCGGCGGGCACCACCACCTCGGTGCGTCCCGGCCGGGTCCGCAACCGCAGCAAAACCGAGCTGGACGAAAAGCTCAAGAAACCTGCCGACAGCGTGCGCAAGAAGTCGCCGCCGGCACGCAAGGCCCCCGCGCGCGGACGCTACGTGGACGAATACGCGCGGCCGGCGCGCTGAATCACTTTAGCACCTCGCGCACGTCGGTTTCCAGCGCCAGCCTGTCGGCCGGCGTATGCAAAGCGCCGCCACGGATCAGAAAGGTATCCTCGACGCGCTCGCCCAGCGTGTCGATTTTGGCGGCATAGACGTTTACCCCATGCCGCATCAGCACCTCGGCCACCGCAAACAGCAGGCCCGCGCGATCCGCGCAGGTAATCGACAGCATGTGGCCGTGCCCCTGCGCATCGGCTTCCAGCTGTACCGTGGTGGGATAGGGGTGGTGCCGCTGGTGGCGTGACAGGCGGCCGCGCGGTGCCGGCTGCATCGGCTGCGCCGGGTTGAGGTCGCGTGCCAGCTCGTGCTCGACGAAGTTCAGGAAGTCGCGGTAATGAATGCCGCGATTGGCCAGGTCCATCACCTGAAAGCTGTCGAGCGCATAGCCATGCCGGGTGGTGTGGATCTTGGCTTCGAGAATGGTGTACTGGATGCGCGCAAAAAAGCCGCAGATGCGGGCGAACAGGTCGGGCCGGTCGGGGGTGTAGACCAGCACCTGGATGCCTTCGCCGACCGGCGACAGGCGTGCCCTGACGACGGCGTCGGCGCTGTCGGTGCGGCGCCACAGCATGCGCGCCTGCCAGGCCATGTCGCGGGCATCGAAACGGGCAAAATAGCGCGCGTCGAGATGCTGCCACAGCGCATCGGCAGCGCCGGTGGGCAGGCCATACAAAGCGAGATTGACGCGCGCCTCGGCCTGTTTGGCGGCGATGACGGCGACGGCTTCGTCGCTGCCAAGCAGCCGCGCCCGCGTGGCATGGTAGAGGTCTTCCAGCAGCTTGCCTTTCCAGGCATTCCATACCGTGGGGCTGGTGCCGCGGATATCGGCCACGGTCAGCAGATAGAGGGCCGTCAACCGGCGCAGGTTGCCGATCCTGGCGGCAAATGCGGCGATCACCCCGGGGTCGCTGGTGTCCTCCTTTTGCGAGGTGCGCGACATCGCCAGGTGCATTTCCACCAGCCAGGCGACCAGTTCGCTATCGGCCTTGTCGAGGCCGTGCCGGCGGCAAAATCTCCGTGCAACGGCCGCTCCCAGCTCGGAATGGTCGCCGCCGCGGCCTTTGGCGATATCGTGAAACAGGGCGGCCAGGTAGAGCAGTTCGGGCTTGTCGAAATCGGCGATGAGGCGGCTGGCGAGCGGAAGCTCGTGCGCAAGCGCCGGCACAGTAAAGCGCCGTACGTTGCGCAGCACGGTGAGGATGTGCTCGTCGACGGTGTAGACGTGAAACAGGTCGTGCTGCATCTGCCCGACGATGCGGCCGAACGCCGGGATGTAGCGTCCCAGCAGGCCATAGCGATGCATCGCGCGCAGCGCCCGGGTGATGCCCAGCGGCTGGCGCAGCAGCGCCATGAACAGTGCGTGGTGCGCCGGGTTGGCGCGGAAGGCGGCATCGATACGGATGCTGCCGCGCCACAGCGCGCGCAGCGTGGCCGGTTCGAACCCGGCCAGCGCCGGATGCTGGGCATACAGGATGAAGGCGCGCAGCAGGGCGTCGGGCTTGCGTTCGAACAAGTCGGCGGCGCGCGCCTCGAGCAGGTTGGCGCGCAACTGGAAATCGGCGTCGATCGGGCTGGGCGGTGCCGTCACCGGAAACAGCCGCACCCGCAATGACTGGATGAGGATGTCGTTGGTGCGCTGGATCAGCTTGGCGGCGCGGTAATAGCCCTGCATCAGGCGTTCGCCTGCACGTTTGTGTGCGGTGGCGGCGAGCCCCAGGCGGTCGGCGAGTCCGGTCTGGTAATCGAAGGCGAGGCGGTCGTCGCGCCGCTTTGCCAGCAGATGCAGATGGATGCGCAGCGCCGACAGGGCGCGTTCCTCGCGCGCGATGCGCCGCGCCTCGGCCTCGGTCAGCAGCCCTGCGCGTGCGATGCCGTTCCAGCCGCCGGCAATGCCGCAGGCCTGCGCCAGCCAGTGAATCATGTGCAGATCGCGCAGGCCGCCCGGGCTGTCCTTGAGATTGGGTTCGAGCTTGTAGGCGCTGTCGTCGAAGCGGGCGTGGCGCGCCTGCTGCTCGGCGAGCTTGCCGTCGAAAAAGCGCTGCGGGCTGAAGCGTGCCTGGAAGCGGCGTTCGAGTTCCTCGAACAGCGGACGGCTGCCCCACAGGAAGCGTGCTTCAAGTAGATTGGTCTCGACCGTGATGTCGGCGTCGGCCTCGCCGATGCAGGCCTCGAGGGTGCGCACGCTGTGGCCGATTTCCAGCCCGACGTCCCAGCATGCCTGCACCCAGCTTTCCAGTGTGGCCCGCTGCCCGCTTGCGGGCTCGTGCGGCAGCAGCAGCAGCACGTCCACGTCCGAACCGGGGAACAGTTCGCCGCGCCCGTAGCCGCCGACGGCGGCAAGGCAGAAGCTGGCGGGCAGCACGAGCCGGATGCCGATTTCCGCCAGCACGCCGTCCACCAGAGCGGCGTGGCGCGCCAGGTAGTGGGAGACGACGGGTTTTTCAAGGTAGGCCGCAGCCAGCGCCGCGCGGCCGGATTTGAGCCGCTCGCGCAGATCGGCGAACGGCGGGACGCTCACGCGGCGTGGCGGACGCGATCGGGAATCGCCGGGGTGCCTGCCGAGACGGTCAGCACTTCGTAACCGCTGTCGGTGACCAGCACCGTGTGTTCCCATTGCGCCGACAGGCTGCGGTCCTTGGTGACGATGGTCCAGCCGTCCGGCATCTGGCGAATATCGCGGCGGCCGGCGTTGACCATCGGTTCGATGGTGAAGGTCATGCCGGGCTCCAGCACGAGGCCGGTGCCGGGTTTGCCGTAATGCAGCACCTGCGGTTCTTCATGGAAATCGCGGCCGATGCCGTGGCCGCAGAATTCGCGCACGATGCTGTAGCCGTGGTTTTCGGCAAAACGCTGGATCGCATGGCCGATGTCGCCGAGCCGCGCGCCGGGTTTCACCTGGACAATGCCGATCCACATCGCTTCGTAGGTCACCTGGATCAGCCGTTTGGCCTGGATCGACGCTTCGCCCACCGCGAACATGCGGCTGGTGTCGCCGTGCCAGCCGTCCTTGATCACGGTGATGTCGAGGTTCACGATGTCGCCGTTTTTCAGCGCCTTGTCGCTTGGCACGCCGTGGCATACCTGGTTGTTGATCGAGGTGCAGATCGATTTGGGGTAGGGCGTGTGGCCGGACGGCGCATAGTTCAGGGGCGCGGGGATCGTGCCCTGCACGTTCACCATGTAGTCGTGACACAGCCGGTCGAGTTCGCCGGTGGTGACGCCGGGTTTGATGAAAGGCGTGATGTAGTCGAGCACTTCCGAGGCGAGCCGGCAGGCAACGCGCATGCCTTCGATCTCGGCGCCGGTTTTGATGGTGACAGTCATGTAACGGAGAGGCGGGAGTTTTCAAAGCCATATTCTAGCCAGCGTGCCCGCGGCGCGCCAGAGAGAACCCCGCATGCCGGCTGTCCGCATGGCCGCCAACAGGCGGGGCCGTGTGCCGGCAGACATTCCTCCTTGAAATGAATGCCTCGACGAATTAGAATTGCGGGCTGTCCGAAATGGTTCGGACAAATTCGCACACCTGTCATTAAAGGGTGGCGGCGCATCCGGGCAAGCGATGCGCGGCTGCTGACGGGTGGAGGCTCAACCCTTTAGGAGATTCAAATGTCTGTCACCATGCGTCAAATGCTGGAAGCCGGTGTCCACTTCGGTCACCAGACCCGCTTCTGGAACCCCAAGATGGCCCCGTTCATTTTCGGTCATCGCAACAAGATTCATATCGTCAACCTGGAAAAGTCGCTGCCGATGTTCCAGGAGGCGCAGAAATTCGTGCGTAAGCTGGCGGCCAACAAGGGCAACGTGCTGTTCGTCGGCACCAAGCGTGCCGCGCGCGACATCGTCCGCGAAGAAGCGCAGCGCGCCGGCATGCCCTACGTCGACAACCGCTGGCTGGGCGGCATGCTGACCAACTTCAAGACGGTCAAGCAGTCGATCAAGCGCCTGAACGACCTGGAGGCCCAAATCGCCGAGCCCGGTCGCCTGTCGAAGAAGGAAATCCTCACCGTGCAGCGTGAGGTCGACAAGCTGAACCGCAGCCTGGGCGGCATCCGCGAAATGGGCGGCCTGCCCGACGCGCTGTTCATCATCGATGTCGGCTACCAGAAGGGCGCCGTGGTCGAGGCCAGGAAGCTGGGCATCCCGGTGATCGGCGTGGTCGACACCAACAACAGCCCGGAAGGCGTGGACTATGTCGTTCCCGGCAACGATGACTCGGCCCGTGCGATTCGCCTGTACGCGCGCGGCATGGCCGATGCGGCGCTGGAAGGCCGCGCCCAGGTCATCAGCGAACTCGTCGGCGGCGAAGAGTTCATCGAGGTCGAAGAAGAAGGTGCGCCTGCAGCCGAGTAAGCGCGGCGCACTGCAACATCGCCGGGAGGGTCTTCCGGCGAGCGTGTTATGAGGAGGGGCGTCGGCCCCTCTTTCTGTATTGAATTGTTTGAAACTGGCTGTATTTAACTGAATCCTGGGGAGTTCGAAATGGCTGAAATCACTGCAAGCATGGTCAAGGATCTGCGCGAAAAAACCGATGCGCCGATGATGGACTGTAAAAAAGCGCTGTCGGAAGCCGGCGGCGACATGCAGAAGGCGGAAGAGATCCTGCGCGTGCGCTTCGGCAACAAGGCGGCCAAGAGCGCCGGCCGCGTGGCCGCCGAAGGCGTGGTGACGATCGCCATCGGCGCCGACGGCAAGTCGGCCGCCATGGTCGAAGTCAACTGCGAGACCGACTTCGTGGCGAAGAACGACGATTTCCTGGCGCTGTCCAACGCGCTGGCCGAGATGGTGCTGAAGCAGAATCCGGCCGACGTTGCCGCGCTGTCCGCGCTGCCTTACAAGGACACCACGGTGGAGGCTTTCCGCACCGAGCTGGTCGGCAAGATCGGCGAGAACATGTCGGTGCGCCGTTTCGTGCGCCTGGACGGCCAGGGCAAGTTCGCCAGCTACATCCACGGCGGCAAGATCGGCGTGCTGGTCGACGTGAGCGGCGACGAGGCGCTGGCGCGCGACGTTGCCATGCATGTCGCGGCGTCCAAGCCGAAGTCGCTGGATGCGTCCGGCGTGTCGCCGGAGCTGATCGATACGGAACGCCGCGTCGCGGTCGAGAAGGCCAGGGAGGCCGGCAAGCCGGAAGCCATGCTGGAGAAGATCGCCGAAGGCACGGTGCAGAAGTTCCTCAAGGAAGTCACCCTGCTGTCGCAGCCCTTCGTCAAGGACGACAAGCAGACCGTCGAGCAGGTGTTGAAGTCGAAGAACTCGCAGTGCCATGGCTTCATGATGTACGTGGTGGGCGAGGGCATCGAGAAGAAGGTGAACGACTTCGCCGCTGAAGTGGCGGCGGCTTCCCAGGTCTGATCGGTCGTGGCGCCGGTCCGTCGCATCCTGCTGAAGCTGTCCGGCGAGGCCCTGATGGGGCCGGACAGCTTCGGCTATCACGCCGATACCATGGCCGGTTTTGTCGGCCAGATCCGCGAAGTGGCGGCGGCTGGCGTGCAGGTCGGCATCGTGGTTGGCGGCGGCAACCTGTTCCGCGGCGCCACCGGTGCGCTGTCGGGGATGAACCGCGCCAGCGCGGATTCGATGGGCATGCTGGCCACGGTGATGAACGCGCTGGCGCTGAAGGATGCCCTGCAGCAGGCAGGGGTCGAGGCGCGGGTGCAGACCGCGGTCAGCATCGCCCATGTCGGCGAGGATTTCGAGCGCGACGCGGCGGTGCGCCATCTGGAGGCCGGGCGGGTGGTGATCTTTGGCGGCGGCACCGGCAACCCGTTCTTCACCACGGATACGGCGGCGGCGCTGCGTGCGGCGGAAATCGGCGCCGATCTGTTGTTGAAGGCGACCAAGGTCGATGGCGTCTACACTGCCGATCCCAAGAAGGACGCCAATGCCGAGCGTTACGAGACGCTGAGCTTCGATCAGGCGATCGCCGGCAATCTGGGTGTGCTCGATACCGCTGCCTTTGCCTTGTGTCGCGAACAGAAACTGTCCCTGGTCGTGTTCAACGTCTTCAAGCCCGGCGCGCTGAAGCGCGTGGTGATGGGCGAAGACGAAGGCACTCGGGTGACTTTGTAAGGAGTTGAAATGGCTGAAACCAGCATTGCCGAGATCAAGCAATCCGCCGAACAGAAAATGGGCAAGACCCTGGACGCGTTGAAAAACGATCTGGCCAAGGTGCGCACCGGGCGCGCCCACACCGGCATCCTCGACCACGTCATGGTCGATTACTACGGCAACCCGACGCCGGTTCCCCAGGTGGCCAACGTGTCGCTGGTCGACAGCCGCACCCTCGGCGTGCAGCCGTACGAAAAAAACATGGTCGGCAAGATCGAGAAAGCGATTCGCGACGGCGATCTGGGCCTGAACCCGGCGACGCACGGCGATATCATCCGCGTGCCGATGCCCTCGCTGACCGAGGAGCGCCGCCGCGACCTGATCAAGGTGGTGCGCAACGAAGCCGAAGGCGCGCGCGTCGCCGTGCGCAACATTCGCCGCGACGCCAACGGCACGCTGAAGGACATGGTCAAGGCCAAGACCGCGACCGAAGACGAGGAGCGCCGCACCCAGGACGAGGTGCAGAAGCTGACCGACAAGTTCATCGGCGAAATCGACAAGATGCTGGCCGACAAAGAGAAGGACCTGCTCGCAGTCTGAGCGGATTCGGCGTGTCTACCCGCAGCGAGCAAGCGATCCCGGCAGGCGCCGATGTGCCGCGGCACATCGCCATCATCATGGACGGCAATGGCCGCTGGGCGAAACGCCGGCTGATGCCGCGCGTGGCCGGCCATCGCAAGGGCGTCGAGGCGTTGCGCGGGGTGATCCGTGCCTGCGCCGAACGCGGCGTGCCGCATCTCACGGTGTTTGCCTTCAGTTCCGAAAACTGGCGGCGTCCGCAGGAGGAGGTCAGCCTGCTGATGGAGCTGTTCATGCGTGCGCTGGAAAATGAAGTCGCGCGGCTTCACGAAAACGACATCCGCTTTCGTGTCGTCGGCGACCTGTCGGGCTTTTCCGAGCGCATCCAGAGCCTGATCCGCGACGCCGAAGCGCTGACGCGCGACAACGCCCGCCTCACTTTCACCGTGGCGGCGAATTACGGTGGACGCTGGGACATCGTGCAGGCGGTCAAGAAACTGATGGCTTCCAGTGTGGCGCCGGAAGCGGTGAACGAAGCCGCGCTGGCACAACACCTCAGCATGGCCGATCTGCCCGAGCCCGACCTGTTCATCCGCACCGGCGGCGAACAGCGCATCAGCAATTTCCTGCTGTGGCAGCTGGCCTACACTGAACTCTATTTCACCGACGCGCTGTGGCCGGACTTCGACGCCGTGGCGCTGGATGCGGCGATCGCCTCCTTCCGCACCCGCGAACGCCGTTTTGGCTGCACCAGTGAACAGGTGCGCGCGGCATCGTGAATTGTTTCCAGGCACCGTATCGATGACGCCGCTCCTCAGCCGGGTGCTGACCGCTGCTTCCCTGCTGGCGGTGTTCGTGCCGGCAGTATTGTGGGCGCCGACATGGTTGTGGACGATCCTGATCGCCGGCGTGGTCGGCGTGGCGGCGCACGAGTGGGCGCGCCTGAGCCATTTCCCCGTTTTGCCTGCGCGCCTCTATGCCGCGCTGCTGACCGCGTGCGCACTGGCGCTGCCCTACGTTCTGGGTGCCCAGTGGCCGCTTTTCCAGAGCGCCCTCATCGTGCTGGCGGTTGCGTTCTGGCTGGGGGTCGCCCCGCTGTGGCTGCTGGGGCGCTGGCACGCCGAACAGGCGTTTCTGCGCGCCGCAGTCGGTGTCGTGCTGCTGTTGCCCACCTGGGCGGCGCTGCTGTATCTGCATGCGCGCGGCCCCGGCATGCTGCTGGCGGTGATGGCGATCGTCTGGATTGCCGACAGCGCGGCCTATTTTGCCGGGCGTCGCTTCGGCCGGCATAAACTCGCCCCCGCCATCAGCCCCGGCAAAACCTGGGAAGGGGTGGCGGGAGCGCTCGTCGCGCTGGCGCTGTATGCCGGCGCGCTGAGCGGCGCCATCGACCTGCCGCTGCTGCCGTTGTTCATCGCGGTGGCGGGCCTGCTGTACCTGTCGGTGCTCGGCGACCTGTTCGAATCCTGGATCAAGCGTGTCTCCGGGATGAAGGACAGCGGCGATTTGCTGCCCGGCCATGGCGGGGTGCTCGACCGCGTCGACGCGCTGACCTCCACGCTGCCGCTGGCATCGGGCATCCTGATCTGGCTGGAGCGCACCGCATGAAGCCGCGCGTCCTCACCATTCTGGGCGCCACCGGCACCATCGGCGTCAATACGCTCGATGTGGTGGCGCGCCATCCCGATCGCTTCGAAGTCTTCGCGCTGACCGGCGCCACCCAGGTCGAGCGCATGGTCGAGCAGTGCCGCACCCATCGCCCGCGGTTCGCGGTGATGAGCGAGCCGGCAGCGGCGGCGGCGCTGCGTGCGCGGATTGCCGAAGAAGGCCTGGCGGTCGAGGTGCTCGAAGGTGCCGCCGCGCTGACCGAGGTGGCGACCGCGCCCGAGGTCGATACCCTGATGGCGGCTATCGTCGGCGCGGCCGGCCTGCCGGCCACGCTGGCGGCGGCGCAGGCGGGCAAACGGATTCTGCTGGCCAACAAGGAAACCCTGGTGGTCTCCGGCCAGCTGTTCATGGATGCGATCGCCGCCAGCGGCGCCGAACTGCTGCCGATCGATTCCGAGCACAACGCCATTTTCCAGGCGCTGCCGCGCGATTTCGGCGGCGATTTCCAGCAGGCCGGGGTGAAGGCGCTGTGGCTCACCGCCTCGGGCGGCCCGTTCCGCACCCTGTCGGCCGCGGCCATCGCCGCCGCCACGCCGGCGCAGGCGGTGGCGCACCCCAACTGGGTGATGGGTAAAAAGATCTCGGTCGACTCGGCCAGCCTGATGAACAAGGGTCTGGAAGTGATCGAGGCGCGCTGGCTGTTCAACGCGCGCCCCGAGAAGATCAAGGTGGTGGTGCATCCGCAGAGCATCGTGCATTCGATGGTCGAATACGCCGACGGCTCGGTGATCGCGCAGCTGGGCACGCCCGACATGCGCACGCCGATCGCCTACGCGCTGGGCTTTCCCGAGCGCATCGATGCGGGGGTGTCGGCACTGGAACTGATGGGCAGGCAGCTCACCTTCGAGGCGCCCGACACCGCCCGTTTCCCCTGCCTGCAACTGGCGTTCGACGCGCTCGCCGCCGGCGGCAACGCGGCGGCGGTGCTGAACGCCGCCAACGAAGTGGCGGTCGCGCGTTTCCTCGAAGGCGCCGCCTCGTTCAACGCCATCGCCGCCAGCATCGCGCACGCGCTGGACAAGCTGGCAGGCGGGGCGGCGCATACGCTGGACGACCTGCTCGAGGCCGACCGGCAGGCGCGCCGTGTGGCCGACGCGTATCTCGGGCAGCTGCGCGCATGAGCGTGCTGCACACCATTCTCTGGTTTCTGGTCGCCATCGGCATCCTGGTGGTGGCGCACGAATTCGGCCACTATCTCGCGGCACGGCTGGCGGGAGTCAAGGTGCTGCGCTTTTCGGTCGGCTTCGGCAAACCCTTGTTCAGCCGCCGCTTCGGCCGCGACCGGACCGAGTGGACGCTGGCCGCGCTGCCGTTCGGCGGCTACGTCAAGATGCTCGACGAGCGCGAGGGCGCAGTGCCGGCGGCGGAAGCGCACCGCAGCTTCAACCGCGCCACCGTGTGGCGCCGCATCGCCATCGTGGCGGCCGGCCCGGCCGCCAATTTCCTGCTCGCCATCGTGTTCTACTGGGCGCTGTTCCTGCATGGCCTGCCTGCGCTGAAGCCGCTCATCGGCGAGCCGCCCGCCGGCACGCCGGCGGCGCAGGCCGGCCTGGTGGCGGGCGACGAGATCCGCCGCGTCAACGGCACCGACACGCCGTCGTTCCAGGATTTACGGCTGAATCTGCTGCGCGCGGGGGTGGCGGGCGGAGTGCTTACGCTGGAACTGGCCGACGGGCGCAGCGTGCAGCTCGATGCGCCGTCGATGCAGACCGGGAATCTGGAACAGGACACGCTGCGGCCGCTCGGCATTGTGCGCTATGAACCCGAGATCCCCGCGGTCATCGGCAAGGTGCTGCCCGATGGCGCCGCCGCGCGCGCCGGCCTGCAGGTGGGCGACCGGCTGATCGCCGCCGATGGCAAGGCGGTGGCGAACTGGCAGGACTGGGTGCAGCTGATACGCCAGCATCCGGCCAAGCCCTTGCGTATCGAATACGAGCGGCAGGGCCAGCGCAAGGTGATGAGTCTTGAACCTGACGCGGCGGACGAAGGCGGCCGACGCATCGGCAAGATCGGCGCAGGCCCGCAGGTCGACGAGACGATGCTGGCCGCGCTGATGACCGAGGTGCGCTATGGGCCGCTCGAAGCGCTGGGGCGGGGCGCGCTCAAGACCTGGGACATGAGCCTGTTCACGCTGGAGATGATGGGACGCATGGTGCTGGGCCAGGTGTCGTGGAAGAACCTCTCCGGTCCGCTGACCATCGCCGATTACGCAGGCCAGAGCGCCGCGCTCGGCTGGATCAGTTTTGTCGGCTTTCTGGCGCTGGTGAGCGTGAGTCTGGGGGTGCTCAACCTGCTGCCGATCCCGTTACTGGATGGGGGGCACCTCATGTATTATGTCGCCGAAGTTTTTACCGGGCGTCCCGTGTCCGAACGCACCATGGAGATAGGCGGCCGGATCGGTATGGCGCTGCTGCTGCTGCTGATGTCGTTTGCCCTGTTCAATGATCTGCAACGCCTGATAGGCGGATGAAACAACCATGACCCCGAACCGTTCCGCACTTGCTCTTGCAGCCGTATTTGCCGTGCAACCCGTGTTCGCCGACGAGCCTTTCGTCGTCAAGGACATCCGGGTCGAAGGCATCCAGCGCACCGAGGCGGGCACGGTGTTCAGCTACCTGCCGGTCAAGGTCGGCGAGGTGATGACCGACGAGAAGACGG
>Ga0209958_1000651_pt1 | contig 48093 bp, 52 predicted proteins | sample ThiBio_inoc_plan_FD_183942 | JGI IMG/M metagenome (GOLD analysis project Ga0209958, IMG submission 183942) | Wastewater bioreactor microbial communities from Cape Town, South Africa - Thiocy_inoc_plan (SPAdes) | ecosystem: Engineered > Bioremediation > Thiocyanate > Unclassified | place: South...
CTGGAACGTCTTTAAGAATCAAGGCAGCACCACCAATCATACTGTACGAATCAATACGACAAAATTGATGAATGCCTGCATTACCACCAACAATCACGTGGTCGCCAACATGAACATGCCCAGCGACACCCACATTATTGGCAAAAATATTATGGTTCCCAATGACACAGTCATGTGCAATATGTGTATTGACCATTAATAGGTTATGGCTACCAATCTTGGTCAAACTATGATCCTGAGCTGTACCGCGATGTAAGGTACAGTGCTCACGAATCGAATTGTGATCACCGATTTCCAGCCAAGTCTCTTCGCCTTGATATTTCAAATCTTGGCAAATTTCCCCAATACTCGAAAATTGGAAAATATCATTACTTTTACCAATTCTCGTAAAACCACCAATAACAACATGTGAATGTAATTTTGTACCTGAGTCAATACTTACATTTGGACCTACAATACAATATGGACCAATTTGTACATCAGAAGCGATTTCTGCAGACGGGTCAATAATTGCGGTAGGATGTATTAAATTTTGACTACTCATGTCTGCTCTATTTTCTGGTGGGAAATAATAATCTCTGCCGTCGCAGCAACCTTGCCATCGACACTAGCGGTACAATTGTACTTGTAAATGCCACGTTTTTGCATCACAAGCTCAGATTTTAAGATGAGCTGATCACCCGCAACAACTTGTTTTTTAAATCTGATTTTTTCAGCACCTGCAAATAGGAATAAAGAACCTGCTTTTGGCTTTTGATTTGTAAGTACAAAACCTAATATACCAGAAACTTGTGCCAAAGCCTCAATAATCAAGACACCAGGCATAATCGGATAAGTTGGGAAATGCCCTTGTAAAAACTCTTCATTGATCGAGACGTTTTTATAACCGACAATACTATTCTCAGTTACTTCAGTAACACGATCGACTAATAAAAATGGATAACGATGCGGTAAATATTCACGAATCGTAAGAATATCCATGGGTAATTCAGGCATTGTAAATGCTGGAGATGTAGACTCAGTCATAATAAATTATTTACGTAACTTAAAGGTTGATTCAAGGGACTCTAATTGAGCTTGCATATGATCAAGCCTTTTAGTGATTTGGGTCAATGGCACATCTGCTAATTGTCTTAAGCGAACAATTGTCTTTTTCCAATGACTATTTTCGAACAATCCCATGCCAGAAGAATACGTTCCAGGCTCAGAAATATTTTTTGTGACCATTGACATTGCTGTAAGTGTCACGTTGTCGGTAATTTCAAGGTGTCCAACGACCCCTGATGCACCGCCCATGATACAGTTTTTGCCAATTTTCGCACTTCCTGCTATTCCGCAATTTGCGGCAATGGCGGTGTTCTCTCCAATTTGAACATTGTGAGCAATTTGCACAAGGTTATCAATAATGACACCATCTGCCAAAATCGTATCATCGAGTGCGCCACGGTCAATACTACAATTTGAACCGATACGGACATCATTACCAATTCGAACCGAACCCAATTGAGCAATACGATGCCACTTGCCCTGATAAGGTGCAAAACCAAAACCCTCTGTCCCAATCACTGTATTAGCGTGAATACGAACCCGATCTTTTAGTTTAGCAGCTCCAGTAAGCGTCACATGCGCATCAATAAAGCAATCCTTACCCACCTCAACATTATCATCGAGGAACGCATGCGCTTGAATGATCGTATTATTCCCCACCACGCAATTTTCACCGATAACAACATAGTGCCCAACATAGGCATCATCGGCAATGATTGCTGAAGGATGAATCTGGGCTGTACGCTCAATGCCGCGTTGAGTTATCTTTGTTTCAAATACATGCGTTAAGGTGGCAAAAGCCAGATAAGGATTATCAACAACAATAAAATTTTGTTTGCTTTTGAGCTGTTGTTTGAGAGCTGCAGTGACGATATACGCACCAGCATGACTTGCTTCTGCTTGTGTTAGATATTTTTCACCATTCACAAAACAGATATGTTGTTTTTGTGCATGTTCTAAACTTGCCAAATTCAAAATTGGGTAATCTTTTTCACCAAATTGCTCACCTTGGACAAGATGAGCAATTTCTTCTAAACGATAAGTACGTCTATTCATTGATTATTTAATAGCATTGACCTTTTGGATCATTTTATCAGTTAAATCATACTGAGCGTCAGAGGCAATCGCAGAATTTTTATTCAAAATAAAGTCTAAGTTGTTCTCTTTACGCAATTGTTCAGCAGCTTGCTTCACGCGAGACTCAAAAGTCGTATTCATTGCCTGTAAGCTTGACTGAACTTTAGTCTGTAAACCTTGTTGAGTCGAATTAAATTCACTCAGCTTTGATTGATATTGAGCAGTCAGCTTTTGAATATCAGCTTGGTTCATTTTTTGACCATCAGTCTGAGCTTTTTGCTGTAAAGACTCGATTTCTTTACCCAATTGCTCAAGACGTGTTGAAGTTGGTTTAACTGACTGAGTGAGACTTGCATTTTGCTGTTTCAGATAAGTACTGCTCTCAACAACTTTAGCTAAATCAACTACAGCCAGACCTGCTGCATTTACTGATGCAGAAACCGTGAAGCCTAAACCTAACATCAACATTGTTAATTTTTTCATTATTACATCCTTTATATTTTACAGCGCTAAACAAGGTCGTCCTTAGAAGGTACGACCGATTTCGAATTGGATAGATTTAGTATCATCGCCTTTTTTATCATTCAGCGGGAATGCATAGCTTAATGATAATGGACCAATCATGGTAATCCATGTGAAGCCAACACCAACACTATAGCGCATATTACCGAGATCAAAACCATAGTTGTCTTTACAATACTGCTTGATATCAATATTGCTATTATTCATTTTCATTGTGCCTGTTGGGACATCACATTTCGTATCGAAAACTTGAGCACCTTCGGCAAACAATACTGGACGTACTTGGCGAGTCCAATCACCTTTAAATGGTAAAGGAATCGCAAGTTCAGTACCGAATTGAACTAAAGCATTACCACCAACTTCTTCCGGATCAAGATCGGTTTGGTCAGTTTTTTGGAAGATAACACTCGGGTATCTTGGACCTAAAGAGCTATTGTCATAACCACGAACTGAGCCATAACCACCCGCATAGAAGTTCTTATAGAATGGTAAATCATTACCATAGCCTAACTTACCATAGCCACGAAGTACAAATCCGCCCCACAACGATTTAAACGCCTGCGCGTCATACGTCATTTTTTGATAATCTACATCGCTGCCTGGTAAACCAATTTCTAAACCGACACGATGCGACATACCTGAAGTTGGGAAAATTGGTCTATTTAATGTGTTATACGACCAACCTAAGTTCAAGTTATAGGTTAAGAAAGTCCCTTCAAAGGCATTTTCATATTTTCTTAGAGGAACTTTACACTCTAAAGTCGTCTCATCAATTTGGGAATTACCATTCTCATCTAGAGGACAGAAACTAGAACTACCAGTCGCTTTACCACCATTCGCTAATAAATAATCACGGATATAAGTCGAAACGCTCGGGCCAGTACGTACTTTAGTTTGATCAATACCTAAAGAGGCACTTAAGCTTTGGTTTTCATCGATTGGATAACCAAAGCTTACGCTACCACCAACACTGTCCGTTACGTAGTTGTTAACGTTGTAGTCTTTATTCAGCTTGGTTTTACGGTAATAAACGTTATAACCACGGCTGACGCCATCAATAGTAAAGTATGGATCAGTTACACTTAAGTTATAGTAATCTTGCGTTTCAGAACGAGATAAATCAATCGCAACACGGTTACCTGTACCCATAAAGTTGGTTTGACTTAAACCTGCTTGGAAGGTCACACCACCATTTTGAGAATAACCGACAGCCAAGGTAGTTGTACCAGAATGTTGCTCTTCAACATTAACATTTAAATCAACTTCATCAGGTGAGTTTGGAACACGCACGGGTTTCACATCAACCGTCTTGAAGAAACCAGTACGCTCTAAACGAACTTTAGAAAGATCAATTTTCTCATTACTCGCCAATGCACCTTCCATTTGACGCATTTCACGACGCAGCACTTCATCCGCAGTTTTACTGTTACCTGTGAAGTTAATACGACGTACGGTAACTTGTTGACCTGGATTAATATAATAATTTAAGCCAACAATACCAGTTTGATTATTAATATCAGGTACTACATTCACTTCAGCGTAGTAATAGCCAGCATTACCATATTTACGGAGCAACAATTGCTTAACAGCATTTACTTTTTCTTGAGAATAAGTTTCGCCATCTTTATACAGCTTAAGCGCTGTTAGTTCTTCAGGCTTATACAGTGCATCACCCAAGAACTTCGTTTCACCAAACTTAAATTGACTACCTTCATCCACAGAAACCTCAATAAAGATATGTTTTTTATCTTCACTGATGTTCAACTGAGAATTGATAATATTAAAGTTGATATAACCTTTGTTTAAATAGAGAGCACGCAAAGCTTCTAAACTTGCAGCCATTTTTTCACGTGCATAGCGGTCATTACGGGTCACAATAGAAGCCCAACCGCTTTCTTTCACCGCAAAGGCTTGTTTGATATCGCTATCACTGAAAACAGTATTACCAATAATATTGATATCAAATACTTTAGCCGCTGTACCTTCATTAAAGTTCAGCTTGAGTTCAACACGGTTGTTCGGGCGTGCAACAGTTTCAACCGTCACATCAGCATCATATCGACCTTGCTGGGTATATTGTTGTTCAAGCTCAGTTTCAATCGTCTGTAATGCAGACTTCTTAAACACTTCACCCTCAGCAATACCCATCTTCTTCAAACCTTGTTCCAAGGCTTCTTTTGGAATGAGCTTATTGCCTTTGAATTCCAACTTTGAAATGACTGGACGTTCAACAACTTTAAACACTAAAACATCATTTTCTTTATAAGTTTTAATGTCATCAAATAGACCTGAAGCATATAGCGTACGGATTGCCTCAGCAATCATTGGATCACTGACTCTATCGCCACTATTTATTGGTAACATAGAATAGATACTTGCAGGTGTTAAACGCACTAAGCCATCAATTCGTATATCTCGTGCAAGAAACTCATCTGCTGCGTATGCTTGTTGTACCACTGCCATCGCACTAACCAGTGCCAAAGGCATTAATAAATGTGTGTGACGCATGCCCATATATTTTCCAGTAAGTTAAATTCCATTTGCGTTTTTATAAACGCATGAAGTCGTTAAATAAAGCCAAAAGCATCATGCTACCGAGCAGTACCATACCAACTTTTAGACCAAACATCTGTATTTGTTCAGAAACAGGTTTACCACGAATTGCTTCGATAAAGTAATAGACTAAATGTCCACCATCTAGCATCGGAATTGGCAATAAATTTAGAATCCCCAAACTCACACTCATCAAAGCCATAAATGAAATAAAGGTTTGCCATCCCATTTCTGCACTTTGGCCCGCAACTTTAGCAATCGTAATTGGACCCGATAAATTGTCCAAACCGATTAAACCACGCACCATTTTAATGATGGAGTTAAAAATCATGCCTGAAAGCTGAGTTGTCTTTTCAAATGCAACACCCAGTGCTTCCACAGGGGTATATTGAATAGTTTGTTTATAGTCATTCGGGATCGTGATTTTACCAGCATCACTTTTCACGCCGAGCATTCCAGTCGTATTGCCCATATTATCGCGTTGCCCTTGAGGCATCACTTGTAGATGGACCAATTGACCTTGACGCATTACATCAATATTTAAAAGCTTTTCTGGTGACTTTTGAACCACATCCACCACATCAAACCAATCTTTCATTGCAACGCTATTAATTGCAACGATTTGGTCACCCACCTTCATTCCTTGACGGATTGCTGCACCATCTGCACTGAGTTCTTTCACTATAGCAGGGATTACAGGACGATAAGGTAAAAAGCCCAATGCGTCTAAAGGTGATTGACTTTGATCTTTTAAGAATTCTTTAATTGGTAAACTGAATTGTTTTTCAATGCCCGCACGATCAACGATAATAGAAACCTGTCCCGTCTCTCCAACACGGTTGACCAAAGCATAATTCAGCTTTTCCCATGTTGGTGTTGTTTGTCCATCGACTATCAACACTTTATCACCAACGTGTAAATCAACTTGCGCAGCAGGTGTATTTGGGATGACTTTACCAATTCGAGTATTCAGTTGATCTTGCGCTGGCAGGAACAGAATCCAAAATAGAAACACTGCAAAAATAAGATTAATCAACGGACCAGCAGCAACGATGGCAATACGTTTCCACGGAGATTGACGGTTAAACGCATATGGCAAATCTTGCTCAGCTACATTCCCTTCACGTTCATCCAGCATCTTGACATAACCACCAAGTGGCAATGCCGAAAGTTGGTATTGGATACCAGACTTTTTAGATTGCCATTTTAGTAGCGTTGGACCAAAACCAATAGAGTAAACTAAGACTTTGACCCCAAGTTTACGCGCGACCCAATAATGACCAAATTCATGAATTGCGATCAGAGGACCAAGCAATAAAATCGCTGCAACAATCATAAAAAGTGCATTCATACGATTTAGCCTCCTATATCCACAATATACTTATCTGCAATTTGTCTTGCGATCATATCAGTCTGTAAAATGATGTCTATGTTTTCTGCTTTGGCATTTTGTACAGTTTGCAAAGTATTTTCGACCACTTGGGTGATCTGGGTAAAACGAATGCTCTGCTGCAAAAAAGCTGCAACTGCAATTTCATTAGCTGCGTTTAAAATCGTCGGTGCCAAACCACCCGCACGCATTGCCTGACGCGCTAAATCCAAAGCTGGAAACTTAACAAGATCAGGTGATTGGAAATTCAATTGAGCCGTCTCAAACAAATTCAATGCAGGCACATGAGTCGCAATGCGTTTAGGCCATGCTAATGCATGTGCAATTGGCGTACACATATCAGGATTACCCATTTGTGCCAAAGTTGACCCATCCACATATTGCACCATGGAATGAATAATACTTTGTGGGTGAACAACAACTGTAACAAAATGTTCTGATATTGAAAACAAATGACAAGCTTCGATCAATTCTAAGCCTTTATTCATTAAAGTTGCAGAGTCGACCGAAATCTTTTGCCCCATTGACCAGTTTGGATGTTTACATGCTTGCTGTGGCGTCACATCATGTAACTGTTCCAAGGAATGATTCAGGAACGGACCACCAGATGCGGTTAGCAAAATCTGCGACACCCCCAATTGAGGCTGTCCTGTTCTTTCTGCATTTAAATAATCATGGGGTAAAGACTGAAAAATAGCATTGTGCTCTGAGTCCACTGGTAATAACAATGCCTGATGCTCTTTTGCTGCCTGCATCATAATGTCACCCGACATCACCAGCGCTTCTTTATTGGCAAGCAAAACTCGCTTACCCGCTTTTACCGCTGCCAATGTAGGGAGCAAACCTGCCGCTCCAACAATTGCCGCCATAACAATATCAACATCAGCATGTGCAGCGATTGAGATTAAACCAGCCTCATCAGTTAAGATTTCAATCTGTTTTAAATTTTCTTGATTGAAGCGTTGTTGTAACTCAAATGCTTTATCATTCGGCACAACCACAATTTTTGGATGATATTTTTTACAAATTCCTAAAAGTTTATCTAAACGACTATATGCAGAAACTGCAAATACAGTGTATTGGTCTGGGTGTTGTTCCAATACTTTTAAAGTACTTTGTCCAATTGAACCCGTAACACCCAATATACAAACAGCTTGAGTCATTTAAAGATCTACACCAATAAGTTTTAATATATACATACCTGTTGCAAAAATCGGTGCAGCAGCAAGTAAAGAATCAATACGATCTAATACACCACCATGCCCAGGTAGAACACGACCAGAATCTTTGATTCCTGCACGGCGTTTAATCATCGACTCAAACAAGTCACCCAATACCGAAGCAAACACAGTAATAATTGAAAGAATTAAGAACAGAATAAGCTGTATTGCAGTTAAATTTAAATAGGTATATTGCACAACCAACATGATAATCACGGTTGTCGCGATACCACCATATAAACCTTCAACAGATTTATTGGGACTCACAAAAGGTGCAAGTTTCTTCTTACCGAATTTGCGCCCAACAAAATATGCACCACTATCCGCCCCCCAAACAAGCAGGAACAGATACATTAGCCACCATGGTGAGCTATGCCAAACAGCATAAAGCGCGGTGACTGCGGCAGAAATCAGAATAAAACCGACAATATGTAAGGATGCGTTATACCAACTATCGGATTCAGGGAAGTTCTTGACCCAATAGATACTGCCCAACCAAGTGAGAATAGAGGCAGCCCAGAGTAAAAGTGCTACATCATCAAAAAATAATGCCAGTGTTGCTACTGCTGCAACCGCGCCACCATAAATCCAAGCTTTAGGTTTTGACACAGGTGATGTTGCACGAGGCATAAGCTTAAACCACTCATAACCTGCAACCCCCGCAGCTAAAATCATAAGCATAAACATTGGATAATGTGATTGCGTTGCAAACATGCAACTTAAAACAACAGCAACTAACACCAATGCGGTAATAATCCGCTCTAACATTATTAATTCTCTATTTTCGCTTGTTGAATCTGTTCTGAAGTTTTACCAAAGCGTCTTTCACGACCTGAAAAAACACGAAATGCGTAATCTAACTCTTCTACAGTGAATTCTGGCCATAAAGTATCAGTAAAATACAATTCAGCATACGCTGCTTGCCATAACAGGAAGTTAGACAAACGATAATCCCCACCTGTACGAATTAATAAATCAACAGCTGGAAGATCATTTAGACTGACATATTTATCAAATAAATCAACATTTATCTGATCTGCTTGAAGTTTTCCAGCAAGCACATCTTGAGCAATGACTTTTGCAGCTTGCGCCATATCCCACATCCCACCATAACTAATGGCGATTGTTAGCGTCATGGAGTCAAAAGCTGCCGTTTTTTGCTCTGCATATTGCATCAGGTCACGCAGTTCATTCGACAACCGAGAACGGTCTCCAATAAAGCGCAATGCGATATTGAACATTTCCATACGCGGCAATTGTTCATGAATTGTTTCTTCCAACAATTTCATCAACAAATCGACTTCGTATTGTGGTCGATTCCAGTTTTCACTTGAAAAAGCAAAAACCGTTAACGCACGAACACCTTCTTTTTTACAATGCTCAACAATTGGATCCAAGACATTCTTGCCCTCTCGATGCCCATCGCCTTTTTGCATTTGCTTTTTTTTGGCAAAACGATTGTTGCCATCCATAATGATGGCAACATGTTGAGGAAGAAGCAGTTCTTCTTGCAAGGTCATAATAAAATCAGACCTTCATCAATTCTGCTTCTTTCGCTGCAAGACGCTTATCTACTTCTGCAACATATTTATCAGTAATTTTCTGAATATCATCTGATGCACGACGATCATCATCTTCAGAAATTTCTTTTTCTTTCAATAATGCTTTGAGATCACCTAATACATCGCGACGAATATTACGAATCGCAACTTTGGCATTTTCAGCTTCGGCACGCGCAACTTTTTGCATATCACGGCGAGTTTCTTCTGTTAACGCAGCCATTGGTACACGGATTGCATCAGCAGTAATAGGATTCAGCCCCAAGCCTGCTTCACGAATCGCTTTATCAATCGCGGCAACCATCGAACGTTCAAATGGTTGAACTAACAGCGTGCGCGAATCTTCAAGCCCGATATTTGCGACTTGATTCAATGGAACATCAGAGCCGTAGTAAGAAACCATTACACCATTTAAAATAGATGGGTGCGCACGACCTGTACGAACTTTGGCAAAGCCCAACTCTAAAGAGTCAAGCGATTTCTGCATACGCTGTTCGCTATCTTGTTTGAGATCGTTAATCATATGATCTTCCTTACTTATTCATTAGGTATTACAAAATATTTAGACATTAGTATAAAGAGCTTTATGACTCACGTACATTAGTTCGTTACGTGAGTACCCTCTTTTTCACCCATTACAACCGAAAGCAATGCACCCGATTTGTTCATATCAAAAACTTGCAATGGCACATTGTGATCACGACATAAACAAATTGCGGTAAGATCCATTACACCAAGTTTTTCATCAAGTACTTGGTCAAAAGTTAGATGATCATACTTAACCGCATCATCATATTTGCTTGGATCTTTGTTATAAACGCCATCAACCTTGGTTGCTTTCAAGATCAAGTTCGCTTCAATCTCGATTCCACGTAAGCATGCTGCGGTATCTGTGGTAAAAAATGGATTACCCGTACCCGCAACGAATACACAAACTTCACCTTGGCTTAAGTGACGAATCGCATCGCGGCTTGAATATGACTCAACCACAGTACCAATCGATAAAGCAGACATTAAACGAGTTTTGATATTACGGCGCACCAACGCATCACGCAATGCCAAGCCATTCATCACAGTCGCCAACATCCCCATTTGGTCACCTGTTACGCGACCAACCAGACCATCTTTCTGTAATTGGCTACCACGGTATAAGTTCCCACCACCGACTACGATACCCACTTGCACGCCTAAACCAACCATGTGTGCAATTGAAAGTGACATCTGATCTAACACTTGGGCATCAATACCCATATCTTTATTACCTGCTAAAGCTTCACCAGAAAGCTTTAGCAAAATTCGTGCATAACGTGGATTTTTAGAAGCTGACATACCTTTACTCCAAACCGACCAATCTCAAATTTCTTAAATTTAATTCAATATCAAGCAGATTTAATCTGAATTAACTTTGCAAACAAATCGTATTCATCTGCATCGGTAATTTCGACTTCAAGCAGATCACCCGCTTTAATCACACTTTTATCAATATCTTCTACAAAAACATTGCCATCAATTTCTGGCGCATCTGCATATGAACGTGCAACTGCAACGGGGAATTCATCTTCCAAGCTATCCACAAGCACTGTCATTTTCTGGCCGATACGTTTTTGTAGTTTTTCCGCTGAAATTGCTTGCTGAACTTCCATAAAACGTTCATATCGATCTTGCTTGATTTCTTCTGGCACATGATCAGGTAGATCATTCGCAGTTGCACCCTCGACAGGTGAATATGTAAAACAACCAACTCGATCTAGCTGAGCTTCTTTCAACCATTCCAACAACATTTGGAAGTCTTCTTCTGTTTCTCCAGGGAAACCAACAACAAAAGTCGAGCGAATCACCAATTCAGGACATTTTTCACGCCATAATTTAAGGCGTTCTAATGTGTTTTCACTATGAGCTGGTCGCTTCATCAATTTTAAGATGCGCGGACTGGCGTGCTGAAAAGGAATATCTAAATAAGGGAGAATTTTGCCTTGTGCCATAAGATCAATGGCAGCATCTACATGCGGGTAAGGATAAACATAATGCAAACGGACCCAGATACCGAGTTGCCCTAGTGCTTCACACATGTCATAGAACTTGGTTTTAACTGGCTGACCGTTCCAAAAATCTAACTTGTACTTGGTATCCACGCCATATGCTGAAGTATCCTGAGAAATCACCAAGATTTCTTTTACCCCAGCACGCTTAAGCGCTGCTGCTTCATCCAACACCTTCCCGACAGGACGAGACACAAGATCTCCGCGCATACTTGGGATAATGCAGAACGTACAGCGGTGATTACAGCCTTCTGAAATTTTCAAATAGGCATAATGCTTCGGCGTTAAACGAACGCCTTGCTCTGGAACTAAATCAATAAATGGGTTATGTTTTGGTGGCGCAGGTACATATTCGTGCACTGCTTCCATCACATCTTGATAGGCCGCTGCCCCCGTTACTTTAAGTACATTCGGGTGCATTTGGCGAATTTTGTCTTCGTCTTTACCTAAGCAACCGGTAACGATCACTCGTCCGTTTTCGCTCATGGCTTCGCCAATGGCATCTAAAGACTCTTGCACTGCAGATTCAATAAAACCACAGGTGTTAACAACAACCAAATCTGCACCGTCATAATCTGATGCAACCTGATAACCTTCAGTCTTTAACTGAGTTAAAATTCGTTCAGAATCTACCAATGCCTTAGGACAACCTAAAGATACAAAACCGACTTTGGGGGTCTTCATGAATCTGCGCTCCACTTGAATCGGCGTATTGTATGACTTTTCTTTGTCTTCGCATAGCAGCAAAGCCATCTCTTTGTGTAATGCACCAAAATACGACCAAAATTTTAAACAAAATCCAACAACGCACCAATTTGAAGCATAATAAAATATTGAAATAAGCAGATGTATGTGAAAAATACCGTATAAATCGATTCTTTCAGATTTAAGTGATTGAAATTTAGTTAATACAAAGTTGGCTTGTATTTTGCATAAAGTACATTTTAGAAGTTAATGGCTCTTCATTAAAATTTATATTTATTGCGCCATTTTAAAACAGGACGATTCACAAATGGATCAACAGAACACTATCGACTATCGACTCTTAGTAGATAATCTGACAACTGCCATTTTATTGGTCGATAGTAAGCTTAATATTTTTTATTTAAATTCTGCTTGTGAAGCATTATTTGATATCAGCTTGTTACGCGCATCAGGTCAGCCGGTATTAAATTTGCTGCATGCACATGATGATACCTTCAATACGCAAGAAGCTTTATTAAATACCTTAGAAAGTGGTCAACACTACACGCGACGTGAAGCAGTGATCAATGTGAATTTTAAACCCATTCATGTCGACTACACGGCTTCACAGCTCAATGCTGGTAAAAGTTATCACCCTTTATTATTAATCGAACTTAATCCAATTGATCGGATGTTAAAAATTTCAAAGGAAGAAAACCTCGTTCAGCAACACCAAGTGGCCAGACAATTGGTCCGTGGCGTGGCACATGAAATTAAAAATCCTTTGGCTGGTATTCGTGGCGCAACTCAATTACTGGCACGTAGTTTAGGTGATGATAGCTATCGTGAGTTTACCGATATTATTATTAGCGAAGTTGATCGACTCACTAATTTGGCAGATACCATGCTTGGTTCTCGTCAATTACCAAGTTATGAACTCAGCAATGTGCATGAACCTTTAGAACGCGTTCGCTCACTCATCGCAAACCAAACCAAGAAGAAAATCAAGATTACCCGTGATTATGACTTGTCTTTACCCGATGTCATGGCTGATCGTGACCAACTGATTCAAGTCATGCTCAACATTAGTGTCAATGCAGTACAAGCCATGACCGAGAATAAAGAGTTCTTTACAGATTCTGAGCCTGAACTGCTTTTAAGAACTCGAATACAACGCCTCGTTACTATTAATGGTGTATTAAATCGCTCAGCTGTTCGTATCGATATTGAAGACAATGGTCCTGGCGTTCCAGAAAGCATTCTTGAGTCTGTTTTTTATCCACTAGTTACAGGTCGTGCCAAAGGTACTGGGCTTGGCCTCAGTATTGCTCAAAATATTATGCATCAACATAACGGAATGATTGAGTGTCAGTCAGTTCCAGGAAAAACCATATTTAGCCTATATCTACCTTGGGAGTTAAACCATGTCACGAAATAAAATTTGGGTAATAGATGACGATCGTGCCATGCGTTGGGTACTTGAGAAAACCTTCAAAGAAGAAGGTTTTGATGTCACCAACTTTGAAGAAGCACAAACTGCACTGGAACGCTTACATGACGATGCGCCTGATGTGATTTTGACAGACATCCGCATGCCAGGGATTGATGGTCTAACCTTCTTATCCAAGGTGAAAAACACACATCCAGACCTGCCTGTAATTATCATGACAGCGCACTCTGATTTAGAATCTGCCGTATCGAGCTATCAAACTGGTGCTTTTGAATATTTACCCAAGCCCTTTGATATTGATGAAGCCTTGGCATTGGTCAATCGTGCCATTTTGCATATCAATAAATTGCAACAACAAGAAGCCACCAAAACAGCATCGCCTTTACAATCAACCGAAATTATCGGCGAATCCCCTGCAATGCAGGAAGTTTTCCGTGCAATCGGTCGTTTATCACAATCACACATTACCGTATTAATTAATGGTGAATCCGGCACAGGTAAAGAGCTAGTTGCGCATGCCTTACACAAACACTCACCGCGTCGTGCCAAACCATTTATTGCACTGAATATGGCAGCCATTCCAAAGGATTTAATCGAAACTGAGTTATTTGGACATGAAAAAGGCGCATTTACAGGGGCAAACACTCAACATCAAGGTCGTTTTGAACAGGCCAATGGTGGTACTTTGTTCCTCGATGAAATTGGTGATATGCCATTTGAAACACAAACACGCTTACTCCGTGTTTTAGCGGATGGTGAATTCTATCGTGTCGGTGGACATATCCCTGTCAAGGTCGATGTTCGTATTGTGGCTGCAACCCACCAAGATTTGGAAAAACTGGTTAATGAAGGACGTTTCCGTGAGGACTTGTATCATCGTCTAAACGTGATTCGTATTCATATTCCAAAGCTGTCACATCGCAGCGAAGATATTCCGATGCTGGCGCAGCACTTCTTGGCACGTGCAGGTAAAGAACTCGGCGTCAGTCCTAAAATCTTGCGTACTGAAACTACAGATTATATGCAACAACTGCCTTGGCCAGGTAATGTTCGCCAACTGGAAAATACCTGTCGCTGGTTAACGGTCATGATCACAGGTCGTGAGGTTTATCCAGAAGATTTACCAGCCGAACTTAAGCAAGCGTCTGTACATAAAAGTGCTGATGCACAAGTGGCATCAAATACCAGTCCAGCTTTGGTGGAACGGATTGCTGTGCACCATTGGGATGAGTTATTGGGTCAATGGGCAATTCAAAAGCTTAAAAATGGCGAAATGAAAATATTAGATATCGCAACGCCAATGTTTGAACGCACGTTGATTAATGCGGCGTTACAACAAACCCGTGGTCGTAAACGTCATGCAGCAGAACTATTAGGTTGGGGACGTAACACGCTCACCCGAAAACTGAAAGAGCTCGGCATGGACTCTACTGATGACGAAGAAGATGAAGAAGTTCGTTCTGCTTAATGAATAGTGATTAAAAAGCGAATCCATGTGATTCGCTTTTTTACTTAAATTGAGATGTTTTGAAACACTCATTAATTTCATTGCCATACAAGAGATATGGTTTTTGTTATACTAAAGAGAGCCCCATTACTTCAAAGTAGATAATGACTGATATTTGCTATCCAAGCTGTGCCAAACCTCAAACTCGTCGTGGAGAAGAACGTCGTCTTGCCCTATTACTGTGCGCAACCGACCTGTTTTTAGAGAAAGGTTATGAAGCAGTGTCTCTGGATGACATTGTCAATCATGCAGGTGGTTCAAAAACCTCAATTTATAAATACTTCGGCAATAAAGAAGGTTTGTTTACTGCTATTTGCGACTATCGTAGAGAAGTGTTCTTTAAAGGTGTGTGTTTTCCTTATATATCGGAAACTGGGAATTTAAGAAACTACTTAACCCAAACTTTACATCGTTTTTATCAACACATTATCCAACCAGAAAACATTGCTTTTATGCGTATGTTTACTGAACAGACTCAGAAAGACGCACAACTCGCTCATTATTTTTATAACCAATGCGCCTTGAATATTCAAAACACGATTTCTTTTGCTTTAGAACATGCCCATGCAAACGGCGAGATTTTCTGTGCCAAACCCCAATTTTCTGCAACCATGTATTTTGGTATTTTACGCGATGTCGAATGGCGTAATTTAATGGGTTTAAATGTTCCTGCAGATGACACAGAAATTATTGATTATATTAACTATTCTGTAGATTTATTTTTAAAAGCTCACCAAAAGGTCTAATTCTTTTGCATTTTCCCGAGCGTATAGTATAGTAGTCAATTCTTTTTTATTCACCACTCATCAAACAGCAATTAATTATTGTTTTTATTCAATAATTATTGTGGGAGTAGCTATGGCGCTTCGGCATTTCCTAACTTTACGTGACCTATCCTCATTAGAACTGCAAAGTATTTTAGATCGTGCACAAGAACTTAAACGCATGCAACATAGCAATACGCTATACCAACCTTTTGCGGGTAAAGTTTTGGGAATGATTTTTGAGAAGTCGAGTACACGTACACGCATTTCTTTTGAAGCAGGTATTTGCCAGTTTGGTGGTAGTGCAATTTTTCTTTCGCCACGCGATACGCAACTGGGTCGTGGTGAACCGATTGAAGACTCTGCACGTGTGATTTCAAGTATGCTCGATATCGTCATGATCCGTACCTTTGGTCATGATATCGTAGAACGCTTTGCATCCTATTCTACTGTTCCAGTGATTAATGGTTTGACTGATGACCATCATCCTTGCCAATTGCTCGCAGATTTGCAAACCTTCCAAGAACACCGTGGTAGCATCGAAGGCAAAACTGTGGCTTGGATTGGAGATGGCAACAATATGTGTAATTCATATATTGAAGCAGCACACATGATGGGCTTTAAGCTGAAAATCGCCTCTCCTGAAGGCTATGAACCACAAGCAAAATTCTTAGCTGAATTTGCTGACTGCGTAGAAGTTTTTAACAAAGCTGAAGATGCAGCAGTGAATGCCGATCTGATTGTCACTGATGTCTGGGCGAGCATGGGACAAGAAGAAGAACAGAAACTCCGTGAAAAAGCTTTTTCCGATTTCCAAGTCAATGAAAAACTCATGGACTTGGCTCATCCAGATTGCTTATTTATGCACTGCTTACCTGCTCACCGTGGTGAGGAGATTTCAGAACATATGCTAGATCACAAAAATGCAGTGGTTTGGGATGAAGCAGAAAATCGCTTGCATGCTCAGAAAGCATTGATGGAATTCTTACTAAACGAGAATCTTAAAAAAGATTGAGTTGAATCAAAACAGCATCATTTGATGCTGTTTTTATTTGTGCGCTTTAAATTGAACACTGAAATAAAAACACTTATAGTAAGACAAGCCCTTTAGAATAAGTTTCTCACCATGTGAGAACTTCACTGAATACACAGCGGACGTTATGACTTCACTTGAACAAGCCTTATCTCAAATACCAAATTTTTCTTTGGTGCATGAGCATCTGTTTAGCTCTGCTCAACCGACTGCTGAGCAATTACAACAAATTAAAGAATATGGTTGCAGCACAGTGATTAATCTTGCAACCAGCAAATCTAATCATCATTTGGCCAAGCAAGACCAGATCTGTTTGGATTTGGGACTAAACTATATGCACATTCCAATTGGCTGGGATGTGCCTTGTTCTGAGCAATGCCTGTTTGTTTTAGATCTGATTGATCATTTAGTACAAAACGAGATCATTTGGCTACACTGCGACGACAATATGCGTGTTAGTAGCTTGATGTACCTCTATCGCCAATTCTATATGAATATTGATCTACCGACGGCCCAAGAGCTATTGCACCAAACTTGGGAGCCCAATGAAACATGGACGGGTTTAATTCATAGTATTACTTTACAACTGCAAGGTCGTAAAGCAACACAAGAACTCGAACAATCATTGATCAATAGCAATCATTTTGCTTGATGGGAAACCAACACGGTTGCGGTCGCCAAAATACCTTCTTGGCGACCAGTAAAACCTAGCTTTTCAGTGGTTGTGGCTTTAATACTGATTTGAGTCACATCAACATCCAAGACATCGGCAATACTTTGGCGCATTTCCAGATTATGTTTTGCCAACTTAGGGCGCTCGCAAGCGACGGTGATATCAGCATTGTTGAGTTGATAACCGCGATCTAGAATCAATTGGTAGACATGTTTGAGTAACAAACGACTGTCTGCACCTTTATATTCTGGATCTGTATCAGGAAAATGCTGTCCAATATCACCCAGTGCTAAAGCACCCAATAACGCATCACTTAAGGCATGTAACACCACATCGCCATCTGAATGTGCCTTTAAACCGTGTGTATGTGGGATTCGAATACCAGCTAAGGTAACAAACTCACCTTCTTCAAATGCATGTACATCAATCCCTTGTCCAATCCGAATTTGAGCAACCATATGATTTTCCTTTTACAATATACCGAACAAATCTTGTATTCAGGCTTTCTATTTCGCTATAGTACGTTGAGCAAATTAGACTGAAAGTATAAGTGATTATGCTGTTTAACACTGTAAGAAATCAATTAAAGAAAGCTGGTTACATCATCACATTGAGTTGTTTTTGCTCAACATTTGCCTATGCAGAAGCAATTGACTGCAGCAGCAATGATTTAAACGCTAAAAAAATCTGTACTAAGCAATATCAAGAGCAGCGTTTAAAGCTGAATGCCAAGTTTCTGACTGCTTATTTAGTGACAGATGCCCCACTACAGCTATTACATGACACTCAAAGCGTGTGGCTAAATCAGGTACAACAGTGCAAAACCAAAAACTGCTATCAGCAGCAATTTGATGCACGTTTAGACGATTTGAATTTTTATACTTCGATGAACCAAACCCTGACCCAACATTATTTAAAATATGAACAGGGTAAGCTAGCCTCACAACCTGTGCATCTACAAATTCACCAACTGGATAAAGACAAACTTAAAATTGAAGGGACTGCTTATCGCAATCCGAATAACCGCCTAGAAACCCAAACGCTTTCATTACTGGCCTATAGTACGCCAGAACAAAGAAATCAAATTATTGATAATGAAAAAAAATGCCAGTATCAGTTTGACTTCCAAAAAGCACTGTTAATTGTTAAATCCGAGCAGAAAGACTGTGGCAGATTTACAGGAATTTATCGTTTATACGATTGATCAAAACAAGAAAAAGCCGATGTGAAAACATCGGCTTTTTTATTTAATTTGGATATTTCTGTACAATTTCTTGGCTAATCAATACCGCTGTTGCTGCGGACAAAGTCCAACCTAAATGGCCATGCCCCGTATTGTAAAACACCCGTGCATGTTTACCCTGTCTAACAACAGGCAACATGTTCGGCATCATTGGACGTAAACCCGCCCAAGGAACAACATGCTCGGTGGAGATATCAAAGTTCTGATTGACCCAGTTAATCAACGGCTGAATACGATCTGCACGAATATCACGGTTATATCCATTAAATTCAGCCGTTCCTGCAATGCGTAACCGATCTGCACCCAAACGAGAGGTTACAATTTTTGCACTCTCATCTAGTAGGCTCACCCAAGGTGCATTCTTTACGCTACGCTCATCTTTAAGCTGTACGGTAATCGAATAGCCTTTCACTGGATATACATTAACACTATCCCCCAGCATATCTGCCAGTTGATAGCTTCCGACTCCACCACAAACCAAGACCAGATCGGCTACAATTTCAGTGATTCCATCTGCACTTGGATTGACATTCTCCGAGCTGTTTTTACAGTGAACGACCGCTTTGTCTTGACTAAATTTAATATCAACTACATCCAAACCAAAACAATATTTCACACCATATTGCTGTGTTCTTTCTGCCAATCCAACAGAATATTTATGAATATCACCCGTTGCATCACCCGCAGTGTAATAGCCACCATAATAGTCACCCGTTAATGTAGGCTCAATCGCTCTCATTTCTTCAGGAGTAATCGCATTTCGCTCTAATTTACCTTCAACCAAAACATCATTCACTTGCTTGGCAATTTGATAATCTTCTTTGGTGTGGTACATATGTAAAATGCCACGTTTTTCCAAATCAAAAGAAATATTTTCCTTTTCTGCCACCTCAAATAGGCGCTGTCTTGCTAAAAGTGCTAAACGTACGGTCTCAATCGTATTGGCTTTATAGTTTTTGATATGGGTCAAAAACTCAACTAACCAACGATATTTATGTACACTAAAAGAGGGATTGAGCAATAATGGTGCATCTTTTTTACTCATCCATTTGATACCTTTCAGCACCGTTGCTTTTTGGTTCCAGACCTCAGCATTACAAGCTGACAATTGTCCACCATTAGCAAAAGAGGTCTCCATAGCTGGAAAGAGATGACGATCAATCACGGTCACTTCATAGCCAAGTTTAATCAATTCATATGCAGACGTTACACCCGTAATCCCCGCACCAATCACAACAACATGTGGCATAGCAAACTCCTAGAAATGCATGGCATTCCTTAATGCATAGCCCCATCTGTCATGGTACCTGAGAGTTTCGGCAGATGATTACCAATTAATCATGAAGCCTTCCCCTTCGGTGAGTGTTAATCGTAGAAGAAAAATTATCGTATGTTTCTACAAGTTGAGCACTGCTCTCCAGATTGTATTTCTATTATTACAGTCCTTCTGCCTGAGAGTTTCCGGGGTCGTTGCTCCTTCGGCGAGTTCATTGAAGAACTTCTCTCCCGCAATAATATTTATATCCATATAAGCAATATATATGCCGTTCAAAAATACAGACACTAAATTCTTGTAATTGTTTGTAGATGAAGATTTGCTCAACCTGATTAATATCAAAATAATAAAATGCAGACCGAAGTCTGCATTTAAAATTAGAACTTACACTGCAAAATTTGATCGGAGAATTGATTTTTCCAAAGCTCACGCAATGTCGGCAAATAGAATTTTTCTCCGATCATCACCAGTTCTGCATCAATCAAAGCATGGATCTCATGCATCAAAACATAATCCAGCGCAATCAACGACAATTGTGGTTGCGTTTGCCCAATTTGCTTACGCTTAACTTGTGCTTTTTTTACCAATTCATTCGCAAAGTTTTTGTCTTTATACGTCGTAATAGCACTTAAACGGAGCTCAATAATGCCCCAACCTTCCAATAATTTTTTGAAAACTTCAAAGTCTTTTGAGGTTGCTTCCCATGTCACATTTTCCAAATTATTGTCTTCTGGTAAAACAGGCAATAATAAATCAGCAGTACTTGGAAAAATTTTCTTTAAATTCAACAGAAACTTAACTGGATTGTCGTTTGGAAGATCTGCAAACTGGATGTTAGTTTTGGTATCTGTTAAATAGATATTCAGCATAATGAAGCAACAGTCAGGTAAATCAAAAGGATATTGTACGCAGTTCACTTTATAAAAACTACCCATAAAAAATCCCTCTATTAAAGAAGGATTTTTTCATTCAGCTATCAGGCTTATTTGCTGTTTGGAGAAACCATATTTTCAGGCTTCACCACCTCATCAAATTGTTGCTCGGTGACCAAACCAAGTTCAACCGCAACTTGTTTTAAGGTTTTATTTTCCTTATAGGCTGTTTTCGCAACTTTAGCTGAGTTTTCATAGCCAATGACTGGATTAAGCGCAGTCACCAGCATTAATGAGTTATGCAAGAAGTAGTCAATTTTTTCACGATTAGGTTCAATTCCAACAGCACAATGATCATTGAAGCTATTACATGCATCGCCCAACAACTGAATCGACTGCAATAAGTTGTATGCAATCACAGGCATAAAGACATTGAGTTCAAAATTACCCGATGCACCCGCCACATTAATGGTGGTGTCATTCCCTAAAACTTGAGCAACAACCATGGTCATCGCTTCACTTTGGGTTGGATTGACTTTACCCGGCATGATGCTTGAACCAGGTTCATTTTCTGGAATACGAATTTCACCAAAACCACATCGCGGGCCACTTGCCAACCAACGAATATCATTGGCAATTTTATTTAAGCTTGCTGCTAATGTTTTTAATGCCCCTGATGCAAAGACAGCCGCATCACGCCCTGCCAAGGCTTCAAATTTATTGGGAGCTGTGACGAATGGCAAACCAGTAAGTTCAGCTAACTGTTCAGCAGCTTTCACGGCATAATCTGGATGTGCATTCAAACCCGTACCTACTGCGGTACCACCCAAAGGCAGCTCATATAAACCTGAAAGTGCTTGCTGCAAACGTTTCAAGCCATGTTCTAACTGGGACACATAACCGCTAAATTCTTGACCTAAAGTCAAAGGCGTCGCATCTTGCAAATGGGTACGGCCAATTTTAACGATATCATCAAACTCTTCCGACTTACGCTGTAAAGTTGCTTTGAGCTGTTCTACGGCAGGAATGAGTAACTCATTGATTTGAATGCTTGCAGCCACATGGATTGCGGTTGGGAACGAGTCATTGGTTGATTGTGCACGATTGACATGATCATTCGGATGAACTGGTTTTTGTGCACCCAATACTTGGCCTAATTTCTGATTGGCAATGTTGGCAATGACTTCATTACAGTTCATGTTACTTTGTGTACCCGAACCCGTTTGCCAAACCACCAATGGAAATTGTGAATCCCATTGCCCTGCAATCACTTCTTCAGCAGCGCCAACAATATACTGACTCAAATCCTCAGGTAGTTGTTTTAACTCAGCATTGGTGATTGCAGCAGCTTTCTTCACAAGCCCCATTGCGCGAATCATGGCACGTGGTAATCGTTCCTGACCAATTTTAAAGTTCTGTAAACTCCGCTGCGTTTGCGCACCCCACAAGGCGTCATTCGGTACTTCAATTTCGCCCATGGTGTCGTGTTCAATTCGCATTTGCATAAACAACCTCTACTCTATTTGGTTAAAGTTCTCACGGGCTGAAGCAAAGTGATGCTCTGGCTAGTTGCCGTTATCCTAATCAAAGCAGAAACTATTGTAAATAATAATCATTATCTTAATTACCCTTTAGGGTATTTAAATAAAATCGCCATTCATCTTCAATCATCTGCGATAAAGTACGTTTTGGCGACCAATTCAGAGTCGTTGTCGCTTTGTCTATATTTGCCCCTAATTGGGCAATTTCCTGATGCTGAAATACTGCAGGCTGAATGTTGACTTGGGTTTGCGTCACTTTAGCAATTTCATTTAATAAAGTTTGAATCGATGTCAGTTGCGAATGTGCAATATTGAATGACTCTAAACAGTTGTTCTGGGACTTCAACCAATTCAATGTCATCAATATGGCATCACATACATCTAATACATGTAGAAAACTTCGCTCAACCGTCCCATCTGCTGTGCTAGCTTGATTTTGCAACTCAATATATTCGCGTTGCATCGCAGCTACTTGCAAAGCCAAAGGTACAATATTTTTAGGCAGTTGCGTCACATACTCACCCAACACGCCATGTTCAAATGCACCCGCAATATTCGATAATCGCAAGTTTACAATGCGCCATTCGGGATCAACTTTATAGGTATCGGCAATAATATCCTCAACCATTTGCTGTGAACGAACATAAGGATTGGGATAGCTGTAATTGAATTCAGTCTGTTCAGATAATTTTTGATCTGATTGACCATATACAGCCAAACTGGAGAGATTAATTAATTGTCTCACCCCCATCCGCTGCATGGCTCTTAATAAACTCATAATACTACTAACATTATCATTATAATATTCAAGCGGTTTTAAAGTAGATTCTTCCAAAGACTTAAAACTGGCCGTATGAATCACCGTGTCGATAGAATATTGTTCAAAAACTTTATTGAGTGCTGGGGTATTGCGTACATCCAACTTTGCAAATGGAATATACATCCCTGAAATGTATTCTAGACGTTCTAAGGTTTGCAAGGTTGAATTGGCTAAGTTATCGACAATAACGATCTCTTGCCCATGTGCCAACAGACTCAAAGCAATATGTGAACCGATAAAGCCTAAACCACCTGTCACCAAAATCATTGTATACTTACCTTCCTTTAAATCTTGTCCATCATCATTTTGCCAACTATGACCATAGTGAATATTCAATGAGTACACTACTGCTAATTACTTCTGCGCCTACATCAATTATGGCTTGGCATGCTTTTGGTTTAGCTCAAGCGCTTCAAAATAAGCATGAAGAATTGCTTGTCTTCTTTTACCAAGATGGTGTTCAGGTTGCGAATGACTTACAGTGGTTTCCTGATGATCAACGCAATCTAAAACATGAATGGCAAAAGCTTGGCATTCGACTCCCTGTCTGTGTCAGTGCCGCCCTTGCTCGGGGAATCACTGATGCGGACAATGCAAAACGTCATTCACTCCAACATCACAACTTAGCCAAAGGCTTTGAACTGGTTGGGCTCGGAGAGCTTGCTGACGCAGTACAAAGCTGTTCTCGTTTAATTCAATTTTAATTAAAGTTCTTTACTAGAGTGTTGCTTTGAAAAGGTAAATTGTGTGAAATCTGTACTCGTCATCCTAACGCAACCTAACTTAACAAGTTTGCAAATCAATGAAAGCTTGTCCGCAACTATGGTTTTAGCAACCTTTGGTATTTCTGTCAAAGTATTATTAAAGTGTGCAGCAATTAGCTTATTAGACAATAAATTAGAATTCGATCAACTTAAACATGAGTTCAAAATTGCAGCCAACATGGTCGAAAGTTTTGAGTTTTATGATTTAACCCCAATTCTGATTGAATCTAAAAATCAAGAACTTAACATCGTTAAAAATACAGATCAGGAGATCGAATTTATTGATCTCAATCCTGAATTTATCCAGTCTTTTGATCATATATTGTACTGGTAAGGTGTCTCATTATGGAACAAACAACGCTCTTTTTAGTCCAATCTGCGGCAGATCAAGCATGGTCTGACTTAGTAAAAATGGCACAATCTGATGACTGTATCGTACTAATGGGTGATGCGGCAATTAAAGTGACTAGATCAATAACAGCGGCTTATTCAAATATTTATTGTTTAAATAATGAGCATAGTCTAATTATTGAAGAACTAAGAGCAGAAATTCTGGCGATTGACTATGCTCAATTGGCAGACCTGAGCTTAAAATTCAAACGTTGTATTTCTTTAAAATAAGTTATCTTCCACTCTTTTTTAATTTTTCAGGCTATTTTATGCAGTTAGAATTAGACCAAGACGGCCATTTAGTAGATTACAGCATCTGGAATCAAGAGGTTGCTCAGGAATTGGCTAAATCTTTAGATTTACAATTAACCGATTGGCACTTTGAGATTCTTTATGCAGTACGGCAGTTTTATCAGCAATTTGATCATTCACCGGCAACACGTCCATTGATCAAATTTTTAATGAAAACGGTCAGTCCTGAAATTGATAATGCCCTATTGCAGCAAAAGTTTAATACAGGTTTGGTTGCTCGCCATTTAAGTCGCTTAGCGGGCATCCCTAAACCTGCAAATTGCTTATAGTCTTTTCCAGCTATGCAAATTTCTTGGCACAAGCTACGCAGGCAATCACTGCAACCGTTACGGCGAACATCGCTGCACTGACTTGCTCATGCAATAAAACTGCAGCGATGATCAAACCAAAGATCGGTTGCAATAGTTGGAGTTGCCCAACAGTTGCAATCCCACCTTGTGCCAAGCCCTTATACCAAAAGAAAAAACCAATCAACATACTGAACAATGAGACATATGCTAAGGCCAGTTTTGCCGATGTTGAAATTTGTGCAAAGCTCACAGGCATATACAGATATGAAATGAGCAGCATGATCGGCAATGTAATAATCAATGCCCAGCAAATCACCTGCCAACCACCCAGATGCTTCGATAGCTTACCTCCCTCGGCATAACCAAAGCCGCACAGTATGATTGCCAAAAGCATGAAAATATCACCATAGTTAAAGGCCCAGCTTCCTGTTTGAATCAGCATATAACCAAAAACCAGCAAAGCCCCTAAAATTGCGAATAACCAAAATACCAAATTCGGTCTTTCCCCGCCTCTTAACACGCCAAAAATGGCGGTTGCCAAAGGTAATAAGCCCACAAAAACAATGGTATGTGCAGCACTGACATATTGCAGTGCTAATGCCGTAAAGAGTGGAAAGCCAACCACCACCCCAATCGCAACATAAAACAATGGCAGCCAGTCTTTACGCTCTGGCAATTGTTGACGAGATAATAAAATCAATGCCAAACCAAGAAGCCCTGCAATTGCAGCACGGGCAGCAGTTAAAAATGTAGGACTGAAATCCATAACTGCAACACGAGTTGCGGGTAATGAACCTGCAAAAATAATCACCCCGATCAGCCCATTCATCCAACCACTACTTAAAGTTTTCATTTATTTTCTCCAAAACTATATGGAGAATTTAAACTGTGATATGGTTTAAGCACCATACACAGTACAGTACAATTCCAAATAACTGTATTGGTTTGTTTACCCATACAGTTATGAATATATTGTTATGAAAAGTACTAAAATCGAATTTGTGATCCAGCATATTCATGAACAAATTAAAGCCCGCTCTTTACTGCCTGGCTCGCGTCTACCTTCAGTCCGCGCTTTAGCTGGCTTGTTGCATTTATCTGTTTCAACGATTGTTGAGGCCTATGAACGTCTTGCTTCTCAAGGCATTATTGAAGCAAAAACCGGTTCAGGCTTTTTTGTAGCAGGCCCACTTGCACCTTTATCAATCTCGGAAATTCATCCAAAAATTGATCGTAGTATTGACCCTCTCTGGATTTCAAGACAAGCCCTTGAAGCCAAACAAGGTGTCTTAAAGCCTGGCTGCGGCTGGCTACCAGATGACTGGATGCCCCATGAAAATATCCGCAAAGCCATTCGTAAGGTATCTAAAGCTCCTGCCAGTATTCTGACAGATTATTCCACCCCACTCGGTCTGGCACCTTTACGTGAATTGCTCTCACGCAGAATCTTGAGCAAAGGCATCGAAGCAGGTCCGAACCAAATCCTCTTGACTGATTCTGGCACGCAGGCAATTGACTTAATTTGTCGTTATTTCCTTAAACCGAATGATGTGGTGCTGGTTGATGATCCTTGTTATTTCAACTTTCATGCGCTGCTTAAAGTTCACCAGATCCAAATTATTGGTGTACCTTATACGCCGACTGGACCAGATCTGAAAGCCTTCTCCCAAGCCGTTAAAAATCACAATCCACGCCTCTACATTACTAACTCAGGTATTCATAACCCGACTGGTGCTGTTCTCACTGCATCAACGGCTTATCAGGTTTTAAAACTGGTTGAACAGTCCAATTTAATTGTGATTGAAGATGATATTTTTGCCGACCTCGAACTGCATAGTGCCCCGCGTCTTGCAGCTTTGGATGGCTTATCGCGTGTGATTCATATTGGCAGTTTTTCTAAAACGCTGTCTGGTTCTGTTCGCACGGGTTATATCGCAACCCAATCAGAATGGATTGAGGACCTCGCCGATATCAAAATCGCCACCTGTTTTGGGGGGAATAATCTATCCTCAGAAATTTTATATGCTGCATTGACTGATGGTAATTACCGTAAATATCTAGAGGAATTAAAAGTTCGCTTGGCCAAAGCGATGGATACGACAGTAAAACAACTTGAGAAACTCGGCATCAAGACATGGGTTAAACCATCAGCCGGTATTTTTTTATGGTGTGAATTACCTGAGTATTTCGATAGTGCACGTATTGCGCAAAATTGCTTAGAACATGGTGTGATTCTGGCCCCGGGAAATGCGTTTAGCCAAAGTCAAAATTTTAAAAATTTTATTCGTTTTAATGTAGCACAATCCATCGAACCGAAAATCTTTGAGGTTCTATCCCATGCCATTCAGCATGAAATAGAACAACAAAGGCTATAAGCAAATCATGCTGTTTTTTGCTTTTGCTCAATAAAGGCAAAGTAACCCGGACCTGCCGCGACACGGACATCTCTGGCATGAATCGGTTCATCACATTCAGAACACACCACTTTGGGGTTGATTTTCCGACCGCAGCTTTTATGCGTAAATTCAACAGGTTTGCCTAGCCCCATATCCATCCATTTATCTGCCCACTGCACCATTGAGAGAATGATTGGATAGAGATCTAAGCCCTTGTCTGTCAGTTGATATTCAAAACGCTCCTGACGATCAACATAAGGTACTTTGGTTAAAATTTCATGCTCAACCAAACGCTTTAAACGTTCAGACAAAACATGTCGTGTAAGTCCCAGACTACGCTGAAAATCATCAAAGCGACGTATACCCATAAATGCATTACGTAAGATGAGCATTGTCCAACGATCACCCAACACCGAGAGCGTCCTCGCCACTGAACATGGCTGGTCGCCAATTTCGTCCCATTTCATTATTATCACCTAATCATTTTTTTAAAGTTTTATTAAAAAGACATCTATGTCTTGAACCGTCATGTTTAGAAACTAAACAATATAAAATATACACTAAACCACCTTATCCATCAGATGCAATATTGGCACTTGGCTAAAAGTACCAATATTCAGTCATTTTACATAAATTCATCAAAACAATTTAGTTGTGAATGAATAGCCCAGTAAGGAGCTGCCCGCCTTCTAGTTTGGTATTGGCGGGGATACGCACCAGACTGTTTGCTTGCATTAAATTGCTCAGCATATGCGATTGCTGTTTCGCCAAGCTTTGGAACTTGAGTTGCCCTTGATCAAAATAAGCCTGCATTCTTAAAAAACGTTCACGTGCATCCGATTTTAAATCATGAGTGAGCACACCGCTCAACCATTGCAAGGGTTGGCGTTGGTTTTGCAAGGCATCCAATAAGGCTTTGCCATAGACTTGCATACAAACATAGACCGCAGCAGGATTGCCGGGCAAACCTAACAAATAGCAGCTCTGCGCTTGCTGTGTGTACTCGGCAAAGAATAAGGGCTTGCCTGGTTTTTGTTTTACCTTCCAAAAGACTTGTTCAAAACCTGTTTCAAATGCACATGGGCGAACAAAATCATAATCCCCAACAGAAACACCGCCTGTGGTAATGATCAGATCATATTGTTGTTTTAGGCGCTCAAAACATTGCGTCACCTCTGCGGCTGCATCTGCAATGTGCAGAATTTCCGCATCTATGCCATAATCTTTCAACCAAGCTTTCAGTAATGGGCCATTGGCATCAAAAACTTTCCCTGCCTGCAAGTCCTCAGGGGTTTCCGCAACTTCATCTCCTGTAATGACCACAACTACTTGAGGTACTTGAAAAACATCGATGCTGTACACACCTGCCATACTCAGTGCAGCCAGTGCACCAATATTGATTCTTTGTCCAACATCCGCCAATTGCTGACCCCGTTGTACTTCCTCACCGACAAAACGAATATCCGCTTGGGGCTGAATGTGTTCAGTCAAGCGAATCGTTTGATTGGCTTCAACGACGACAATTTCTTGTCGTGCAACATGCGTTGTTCCCTCAGGTATTTTTCCACCGGTAAAAATACGAATCGCTTGCCCATCTTTGAGCAGATGATCAGATTCGCTGCCTGCCTTAATTTCACCGATCACGTCATATACCGTGTCCTGAAGATTCTCAGCAGAACTATTCAGGGCATAACCATCGACTGCACTTTGCGAGAAACTTGGTAGATCGACATTGGAATAGATCGCTTTGGCGAGATAACGATTCAGTCCATCGGCTAAAGGCAATGTCTCAACGTTTAAAGCTTTAGGTTGGGTTTGCACCAATGCTAATGCTTCATCAATACTGATCAGACCTTTTTCAGCACCACATCCTGACATTATTCATAACCTCCTGGATGAGGTAAATCACGGCAGACATCAAAAATATGAACCAAGGCTGGTAGAATTGCCGCCATTGATTCGCTTGCCCCACCACGACTTCCCGGTAGAGTCACCAACAATGAGCGGTCAATAAAACCAGCAACGCCACGAGACATCGCCGCATAAGGCGTACGTCTTTGTCCAAATGAACGCGCCGCTTCCATTAAGCCATCGAGTTTGCGCTCCAATAGTGGCTCTAGGGTATCCACGGTAATATCGCGCTTGCCAATGCCTGTTCCACCCACCGTCATAATGCATGCATAAGATTTGGTCAGTTCTAGGACTAAATCTTTCAACTGATCAGCTTCATCTGGCAAAATCTGATAATGAATCGGATCGAAACCTGCTTCAGTCAAAGTTTCTACAACTGATTTTCCTGCTGTGTCAGGTTTACGGCCTGCTGCAACTGTATCTGACAGTACAATTACAGCTGCTGAAACAGATTGGCGTAAAGTACGTTTAAAGTGTGATTTCCCACCCTTTTTCTTCAGCAATTTACACTGGTCTAAACACAGTTCTTCTGGCTCACAATGCGGTTTAAGCATGTCATACAAGGTTAAGCCCGCTAGGCTCGCAGCCGTTAGCGCTTCCATTTCCACGCCTGTTGGGCCAATGGTCTCCACTGTGGTCAGAATCACCACATGGTCGTCATGTAGATCATAATCAACATCAGCACGGTAAATCGGTAATGGATGGCAGAGTGGAATCAGCTCATCGGTACGTTTAGCCGCTAGAATCCCTGCAATACGGGCTGTTTTTAAGGCATCACCTTTTTCAGTATTGCCATCTCGCAATAACTGAATGCAATGTGCGGGTGCATGTAAAATCGCTTGTGCTTCTGCAACACGATAACTCTCGGGTTTCATCCCAACATTTTTCATTTTAACTTCCTGACGCTTTATTCGTGTGTATGCTCATGGCTACAATTTTCATGGTGATGGGTATGCTGATGATGCTTTACTTGATGATTTGATTCAGCTGTATCTTTGCGAATACAGCAGCCTTCTACGTATTGACTGGTACCATCCATAAAAAATTCTTCTTTCCAGATCGGTACTTCATGTTTGACCCGCTCTACCGCCTCTTCACATGCTTGAAATGCTTCACGGCGATGTGCTGCATAGGCAATGGCAATAATCGCAGTTTCACTGACATCCAAATAGCCAATCCGATGCATTACCCGAACATAAGAGACCTGATATTTATCTTTAATTTCCTGTTCGATTGCGCGAATCATCTTTTCTGCAACAGGTGTATAAGAGGTATATTTTAAGGCTTTAACTGCTTTTCCTTCATGGTGATTACGAACCGTACCAATAAAAATATCAACCCCACCACACTCAGGAAAAGCCTGAATCGGATCAAAACTATCGAGGCTTAAAGCCTGCTCTTGAACTCTGGCAAATTCACGCATGTTTAACCTCCCGCTACGGGTGACAACAACACCAAGGTACAGGAATTTTCTAAAGCGGTTTGGCGGGTAATGATATCTTCGCCAATCGCACAGGCACATTTTTCCATGGCATGATCCGCCTCTGGATAAAGGGTCACAATATGCGCCAACACATCTTTGACCATTCGGTCTGCTGCAAACTCAAATGCCAGCGGTTTCGGCAATAACCTTTCGATTGCCCCAAACGCTTCTATTTTTATCTCAATGGTTTGCATATTTTCTCCAGACCACTTTTAGTTAACCACCCAGCATATGCATGCTGATTTTACGTGCTTGTTGATGCTGTATCGCATGATAGCCTTTGGCCTTATGCCAAATATAAGGTTTAATTTTTTGATCAAGCTGTTGCAATGCGTGCTGTCTGGTATCCAGACTGGACTGCATAGTGGCTGCTAAATCAGCTTTGATATCGAGCCCCTGCTGGGCGAACAAACAATTGTAAAGTTCACCTTGAGCCGTTAAGCGGATACGATCACAGTCGCCACAAAATGAATGGGTAATGGTTGAAATGATACCAAGCTGATATTGTCCATCCAGTTGATAGATTCGCGCTGGTTCATGCTGTTGTTGCAAGACTTGAATGTCATAATAAGGTTTGAGTTGCGCTAGAATTTCAGCCTCGCTCACCACCGCTTGATCAGTCCAGTGTTGATCGCCATCCAGCGGCATAAATTCAATAAAGCGCAAGGGAATATTATGCTGTTTTGCCCAGCGTACCATCGGCAAAATCTGGTCATGGTTTTGACCCTGCATCAAAACACAATTGATTTTGAATGGGAGACCAGCATTTTTTGCTGCTTCAATACCATTCAGCACAGGCACAATATCTTTTTTAGTCAGTTGTTTAAATTGAATCGGATCAAGGCTATCCAGACTGATATTCAGATCATCCAAGCCCGCTTGCTTCAATTGGTCCGCATACTTCGCTAAATAATGACCATTGGTCGTCATTGAAATACGTTTCAGTCCCAACGCCCTAAAGGCCTGTAAATCACGAATAAAATGCACTACACCTTGACGCATAAGGGGTTCCCCCCCTGTGATGCGAATATTTTCAATCCCTTGTTGAACCATATATTTGCAAAAAATCAATAAGGCTTCAAAACTGAGCAAATCGTGCTTTTTCATCCATTGTGGATGCTCAGGCATACAATAAACGCATTTGAAATTACAGCGATCCGTCACCGAAATCCGTAACTTACGCTTAATCCGACCATACTGATCTTGCAAGATCGATAAGCTCGTTTCAGGTCTCTCATGCTTCATCATACGCACTCATTTTGTGAATCTTGTTACTGGGTTTAGCACAGCTTCTGTGCATCCTTGTTGTACTCATCACAGTGAATTATTTTTTATAGCAATAATTATTCCAATCGCACAGCAACTTTATGATGATGTTGCTTATTTAATTGAATAAGTCATACTTTCAATCTACAAATAAAAATTGCGCCTGTCAGCATATTTTTGTTCAGTTTATATTGCACCAATTTCAAACATGATTTAACTAACATGAAAGAATTTGGTGCATTTAAACAAAAATATCAATAGGCTGATCGTCTAAGCGGTGAGTCGCTCTAAACGCACAGGCACATATTTATGATATGGAGTCTTGGATAATGGATCACAATGCTGAGCAGAAGTAAGACGATTCAATTGTGGCCCAATCGGTTCTCCACCTCGATAGCGTAATCCATATCCATGCGGTAACGACACCACGCCTTTGCGCATTCCCTCATCAAGTTCGACCGTGACCTGAATCTTGCCATGCTCAGAAATACAGTGCAGCATCTGTCCTGTTTCAACGCCTAAAGTCTGCGCATCTTCTGGATTCATCCTTAAACGCCCCTCTGCATCGACTTTACGCCAAGTAGGATCACGATAAATTTGATTGGCGTTATAACTGCGACGTTCGCCTGCCAATAAAATAAAAGGATAATCTGTGGTTAAAGTCATTGAACCTTGTTTCAGTTGGGCCAGTTCAATGAACATTTCAGGAATTGCCAAACGAATTTTCTTGTCTTTATAGGCGATCAATTCCCAAACATCAGCATAGTCATGTTGTGATAACACCACGCCTGAGCGTTGCTGTAAAATTGTTTGGAATAATTTCACCCCCAGATTGAATCGATTGCCTTTGTAACCTGCTTGCTTAACCGCCTTATAGTGCTGAGCCGTATATTGCATACACAATGGAAGTAATAAGGCTGTAGAGGCTGCATCATTTGGCAAAGTCTTACCCAAGGTACGGTATATAATCGATGCCGCATAAGGAATTAACTTTTTATTTTTCGCAAAACTGACACCTAGCGCGCCGAAATAGGCAAGATAAGCAGTATTGGCGGAATCTTTTTCTGCAATTTTACTCAATATCGGAAACTGTGGAGGAATCACCTGCATGGCTTCGAGCAGACGAGTATAGATTTCTGCTTCAGGTAGGCTATTACCTTGTGCCTTAAATAAAGGATGGCGTAAATGAAAGCCATTCTTCGGAAATTCCAGATTGAATCCTGTGAATTCCCACTTTTCAAATTGACTATGCGCAGGCAAGACATAATGCGCCATCCGCGCTGTTTCAGTCATGGCCACATCGACCACAACCAAAAGCTCTAAGGACTGAAAAGCATGTTCATAGGCAGCCGTATCTGGATAGGTCAATAAAGGATTACAGCTATCTACAAATACCGCACGAACTCGCTTTTCCCCTGCTTTTAGAATCTCATCAGGCAAAATATTCGGAGGAAAGAAGCCTGAAATCGGGAACATTTTATGATGTACGGTACGGCGATATTTAGGATTACGCTCATCGGTATTGCTTAGAATTGGAATGAACATGGTATGTAGATTATTAGCACCTTGTTTACCAAAATTTCCTGTGAGTAAATATAAAAGCTTTTCCAAATAACCATTTAAAGTGGTATTTAAAGTGTGTTGAATGCCAAGATCAATCCGGACACAAGCACGTTGCGCCTTGGCAAAATCACGCACAATCTGATAAATCAGTTCCACGGAGACATCGGCTTTTTGGATATATTCTTCAATTGGAACCGCCAAGAAGGCTTGTTTGATCTGATTAAAGCCATGCGTATGCTGCTGAATAAACTGCTGATCATATAGCCCTTCTTTCAGCATGATTGCGATCATAGCCGACATCAGATAAGCATCGGTTCCTGGTTTTAATTGCACATGCATATCGGCTTGCTTAGCCGTTTCGGTCACGCGTGGATCAAACACCACCATGGTTCGATTCGGATCTTTTTTGATATGCTTTAAGGTATCACGTGCATTTGGAATACCGTGCGCCTGAAAAGGATTGGTGCCGATAAACAGTACATAATCCGCATGCTCTACATCTTCGGTGGTATGACACGCTTGGCTGCCAAACAAACGCCCATTCACCCAGAAATCGCCCGTTTTTTCCTGCGCCAAAGAGTTGTAGGAGTAGAAACTTTTCATGGCATAGAGCAACTGCCGACCATAAGCAGCACCTAAATGATTGCCCTGACCACCACCACCAACCGATGCAAATGCTGTTCCACCATGGCTATTCCGAATCTGTACAAGCTGCTCAGCAATTTCCTGAATGGCTTGTTCCCAGCTAATCTCTTGATAAGAACCATCTGCCTGACGTTTTAGTGGTGAAGTTAAACGATCAGCATGTTGTTGGTAATGCTGTAAACGTGCGGCTTTTTGACAGATATAGCCTTGCGAAAAAGGATGCTGATCATCGCCTTTAATCTTCTTAAACTGGTTATTTTCAATCTCTACACTGAGTCCACAATTACGTGAACATAGAATACAAGCGGTTACATCCTGTTTGATTGCTGTGGCAGTCGTCATTTTTGTCACCTTATTATTTTATGAATATTGACCCATTAAACAGATCTGTCCTGCCGAACCGACAACACGGACATACTTTTGCATCTGCTCGGTACTGGTTTCCACGCGGTTATGTTCTGAAGGAAGTTTGACGGGTTTTAGGAAGCGGACATCAATTTGCTGAATCGGTTGAGGCAGGAATTCAAAACTACGTGCGAACACTCCAAAGCCATGCAGCACTTTTTGACCAAAGTTTGACAGTTTGGCTAATGGTGTAATCCAATGAATCGGATTAAAGTCACCTGTGAGTAAGGCAAATTTCAAACCATCATCTGAACGAGTCGACCATTCGCCTAGTGTGTGCCAACGCTTAGTGTCGCTCGTTTCCGAGCGTTTGATTTTTTCAAAATGAGGCAGAATAAAAGCCATATGTAGCAGTGCTTCTACCAGTTCAGGTTCGGCAATCGTACCTGTGGTAATTTGAACTGAAACACGTGCTAAACCATTACGTTCATCCACCTGTGCGATCTTGGCTTGAATCATGAGGTTTTCAGTTCGTGGAAGCTTGCCATGAATTTTCAGGCTGACACCCTGATTGATCACTTTGCTTAATGGGTAGTGAGTTTGGAGCAATAATCGTGTTGCAAAGGACAATCCCCATTGTGACACCATATGGGGTGGGATTGAGTCTTGATACTTACTAGGCTCAGCACCACTCCATTGGATATAATGCTCAATCAAATCTTGACTCGGTGCATCAATCACCTCATTGATCGGTGCAAGTGTCTGCCAGTCGACTTGAGCAACCTTGCTTTTTTTTAGACTGCGTAAACCTATTTTCCCAAGTCCTGCCAAAATTGCCTGATGCTCGAATAAGAATTGCAAGGGAATCTGTTGGTAACGAATCGCAAACATATGAAGCTCCTCTTCCTTTTATTTTTTCTCACTTTTCAATCACACTTATCGTTATATCAGCCCGATCGGAATCGGATGTTGAGAACTTACTTAAGTTCCAAAATAGAACTCATTTAATTAAAGGTCAAGTATAAACATCATAATTTTATCAAAACGCATCTTTGTTACAGTGATGTTTAAGTAGGAGGCTATATCAACTGAATATTAGTAAAACTCTTAACTTAATGAAAATAAATGGTTAATCAAAAAAATTGGGTAAAAAATATTTACCCAATTCAGTCTATTAAACAGTAGATTTATTAGCGAGTAAAACGACCGTATTCATCGCGTTTCTGATTAGAGTTCCCCCGACTACCACGATCATCATAATCATCGTCGTCACGGCTGCGACCACGACCACCTGAACGGTTGCCACCACGATCGTCATAATCATCGTCGTCACGGCTGCGACCGCGGCCGCCTGAACGATTGCCACCGCGATCGTCATAATCATCATCGTTACGACTGCGACCACGTCCACCTGAACGATTGCTACCACGATCGTCATAATCATCATCGTTACGACTGCGACCACGTCCACCTGAACGGTTGCCTCCGCGATCGTCATAATCATCGTCGTCACGACTGCGACCACGTCCACCTGAACGGTTGCCTCCACGATCATCATAATCATCGTCATCGCGACTACTAGAGCGACGATCATTTTTATGACTTAATGAACCCGCTTCGCGCGCCTCTTCGGACGTAAATTCATGAGCATTACCTCGTGAATGTGCAATGCGGCCAGCTTCGCGGGCCTCTTCTGAGGTAAATTCATGTGCATTGCCACTTGCATGAGCGGCACGTCCACCCATACTTGCTATTTCCTTTACTCTGTCTGGATCCATACTTGCAAATCCGCGAGTTGATGTACCAGAGTTATTATCTTGATCGTCTTGTCTAGAATTTTGATTAGCCATGATTATCTCATCCTCTATTAAAATTATATTTTCGCCGTTGTTATAAAGCGGCTTTATTCACCATAAGAGATAATAAATATTTAACCTAACCTAGCTATGTTTCAATATTTTTAAATGTTTCACATTTATTATTAATACAAAAAATTAATAGCTTGTTATTTTTATATTTTTTACTTTTATTTATCACCAAAAATATAGATTAAAATTACGCCACAAATAAAAAATGAACAATTAAATCATAAGAGCAACAGATATACATTCTTTTACAACCAGAATTCAAACCCCCAAAGAATATATAAAAAAATACAAATAAGTTATGCAAAAAAACATTTATATTTAGGAAATTTCAAATAGAATCTTTGTTAAAATTTATCAGGAGATTTTAAAATGACAATTCAAGATCATCATAAATCCATCCAAATTAAGCCGATATTTGTTCGTTTAATTGCCCCCGAAATTTTGTTAGCCCAAATCAACATCAATAATAATGAATGGATTCAATACACAGATGGATGGTTTTATAAGGTAGATAAAAAGGATATATCCTTACCATTTCAGCGCAACTTTTTCCTCACCAACAATTTAAAAAAAATAGAAGTATCAAATATTAATAAGAGGAATTTAAAGAATAAGGATATTAAAACTGTTACACCTACAACTCAGCAATTAAAAAAGATTGAAACAATGATTAGAGCGATACTGAATTTGGAAACATCAACTCCAATTGAAAATTGGAGTCAAGATACTGAAGAAAAAACACTGCTCGAGAATATGACTGCCAGTAATCATATTAAGATTTTATCCATAGAGTAATTGCAAGTTTTAAAGGAGAAAAATTTATATTTTTTTACGTCCTTCAACTGAAAATATACAAACACAACTAATCAAAACATAGTCCTTACTAAAATTAACATACTTTTAAAAGATGATCGAAGTTATTGTTTAAATGTATAGGACTCTTAAAAATGAATAATGAATCTAATCATTATCCTACCTCTGCCCCAGCTCAACATCAGCAGCATCAGCCTGGCGAACAGAATGTCATGCATCCCGAACCAGAGATAATTAAAAACACGCATCAAGGTAGCAATAAACTGAAAGGTAAAGTTGCTCTGATTAGCGGTGGGGATAGTGGAATAGGTCGTTCTATTGCCGTTTTATTTGCACGTGAAGGTGCGGATATTGCAATTATTTATCTTGAAGAAAAAGAAGATGCAGAAATAACTAAACAACTTGTGGAGCAAGAAGGTCAACATTGTCTTCTTTTACAAGAAGATATTACTGAACCTAAAGTCTCGGAAAAATGTGTGGAACAAACACTTAAAGCTTTTAGTAAAATCAATATCTTGATTAATAATGCTGGCGTACAATTTCAACAAAAAGATTTGGTGAATATTAGTACTGAACAATTAGAAAAAACATTTAAAACCAATATTTTTTCTATGTTTCATTTAACTAAAGCGGTACTTCCCCATTTAAAAGAGGGAGATAGTATTATTAATACTACAAGTATTACAAGTTATCATGGCCATGATGAGTTAATTGATTACGCCAGTACCAAAGGAGCAATCACAACATTTATCCGCAGCCTATCCAATAACTTAATGAAGCAGAAGAAAGGAATTAGGGTCAATGGAGTAGCACCTGGCCCAATCTGGACACCCTTAATTCCTAGTAGTTTCGATGCAGAAACAGTTGCAAAATTTGGTAAAGACACACCTATGGGGCGCATGGGCCAACCCAGTGAAGTCGCGCCTGCCTATTTATTTTTAGCTTCTGATGATGCCAGTTATATTACAGGGCAAGTCATCCATGTTAATGGTGGCGAAATCGTCAATGGATAAGATAAGTAAAAAAACCTCCCTTAGGAGGTTTTTTATAACAGGATGAGATCAAAATGAATCAGCTTTTAAATAGTGAACTTATACAGCAAAAATCTCTACTTTCTTTATTACACTTTTTAAAAGAACAGCATTATCACTTTACTGTCATTACGCCACAAACTCATCAGCGTATTTTCATGCGTAAAATAAACTTATCGTCTGAGCCTAGAAGTCTCAAAGATATTTTTGGATGGAATCTTCCCTTTCATCCCGAAGACCTTGACCCACAACTTTTCAACACCTTAAAAAAAGCCCTGTTGATTCGACACGTAGGTGATCAATGGCTGAGTAATATTCGAGTAGCAGCATTAGAAGATGAACTCTTTATTCATTCTGCCTTTCCAACACTTGAACAGGATGCTGTTTTCTTTGGTCCAGACACCTATCGTTTTTACTATCATCTTAAACAGTATTTACTTAATCAATGCCAGCCTTTTGGACGCACGCTCGAGCTCTGTTGTGGTACCTCAGCCGTTGCGATTGTAATAGCCAAAACATTTCCCGAACTTAATGAAATTTTTACTGCCGACATTAATCCTAAGGCTTTGTTTTATAGCCAAGTGAATAAAAAGTTCATTGGCTTAAAGCATATTTTTCCAATCCATAGCAATTTATTTTCCAATCTACAGGGCGATTTTGATCTTATTTTTGCGAACCCGCCTTATCTAATAGACAGTCATGAACGGCAATACCGACATGGAGGTAATTGCCTAGATGGGACAGATTTATCTTTTAAAATTCTACAGGAAGGCATCAAAAGGCTAACACCTCAAGGTAAATTATTTTTATATACAGGCATTGCCATAAGCCACCAAGGTAATAAGTTTTTAGAAGCATTAGAAAACTGGATACAACACTATCCTCATTTCAACTATAGTTATGAAGAAATTGATCCCGATGTTTTTGGTGAAGAACTCGATCAATGTGTTTATCAACACATTGAAAGAATTGCCGTTGTACTCATTACAATTTCAGCAATAAAATAGTTACGTTTAAGCTAGCAAATAAAAAAGCTCCATCAAGGAGCTTTTTAAGTTTTATGCTGGTATAGCATTCATCAGCGCTTCTCTAGACCAAATGCGGTGATGGCGCAACAACTGCTTTAACTTCTCAGCGACATTGCGAAAATCTTCTTGCAACAATGTTCCCTCATCAGGAGTTAACGATAACTGATCGAATAAATCGACTTTATTTCCTAAAAAGACAACCGGTTTAAGATGCTTATATGCTTCAAGTAAATAATGTTTGGTGACACCATCAGCCAAAACTGTATCCAAATTATCGCCATCCGCAATGATAACAGCATCATAAATAATAGACGGTTCAGCCTTTTGCATACCATCAGAGGTGATTACTTCACCTCTTGAGCCTTTTACGGGAGCCAGCATTGGTGTCAGCAAATGCGCAATTACATTTTCTTGCAATGACCAGTTAATAATGACTCTTAACGTTTCGGCATTCACCTGATCGTGAATCAGTACTGCAACTTTACGTCCTTGAATATCATCTGGAATAAAAGCCTGCATAGATAGGCGTTCAGATTTTTCAATACTGGCCTGTTTATAATTTTCTTGAGGCGGTACAACGTCTATTCCCAAATTTTGTCCGACTTGCTGCGCCAGATCAAGATCAATATTGGCCAAAATCTCTTGAACCTCTCGTGCCCGAATATGTGCTCTCTGTACTTTACTTAATTCAAAGGTATAGGCATCCACCACATGCTTCTGTTCATGAGGTGCAAGACTTTGATAATACAAGCGGGCTTGAGAGAAATGGTCTGAAAATGACTCGCTACGCTGACGGATTTTGTGCCCATCAATTCTTTCTTGGTAGCTTTCAAAGCCACCATTTTGTGCCGCTGAAGGGACTTCAATCGGCCAGTTATTATCAATTGAGTTTGGCTGATACGAGGCTTGACCTTTATGAATCTCGTGCTGATGCATTGCATCACGTTGGTGGTTGTGAAATGGACAGACAGGTTTATTAATCGGAATCTGATGGAAATTGGGTCCACCTAAACGGCTTAATTGTGTATCTGTATAAGAGAATAATCGGGCCTGCAATAATGGGTCATTGCTAAAATCAATCCCTGGTACGATATGTCCTGGACAAAATGCAATTTGCTCGGTTTCTGCAAAAAAATTATCAACATTACGATTCAGTATGAATTTGCCAATTGGGGTTATCGGCACTAATTCTTCAGGAATAATTTTAGTGGGGTCAAGCAAATCAAAATCAAAGCTCATTTCATCTTCTTCTGCGACAATCTGAACGCCTAGCTCCCATTCTGGATAAAGCCCCTGTTCAATGGCTTCATATAAATCCCTACGATGAAAATCTGGATCTTTACCTGCTAATTTCTGAGCTTCATCCCATACCAAAGCGCTGAGTCCTTGTTTAGGTGTCCAATGAAATTTAATAAAGCATGCTTTCTCATGTGCATCTATAAAACGGAAAGTATGAACACCAAATCCTTGTATCGAACGCAAATTACGAGGAATGGCACGGTCTGACATTGCCCACATCACTGTATGTGCTGACTCAGGCACCAATGAGACAAAATCCCAAAACGTGTCATGTGCAGACCCACCTGTAGGCATTTCGGTATGAGGTTCTGGTTTAACTGCATGTACAAAATCAGGAAATTTGATTCCATCCTGTACAAAAAATACAGGTACATTATTTCCGACTAAATCAAAATTCCCCTCTTGGGTATAAAATTTTATCGCAAATCCACGAATATCCCTTACTGTATCCGCCGAGCCGCGCGGGCCTTGCACGGTAGAGAAACGAACGAATATCGGTGTTTGAATATTTGGGTCAGTCAAAAAGCCTGCTTTGGTAAAACGTTCATTACCTTCATAAGCTTGAAAATAACCATGGGCACCTACACCACGTGCATGTACGATGCGTTCAGGGATACGCTCATGGTCAAAATGCGTGATCTTTTCACGTAAAATAAAATCTTCAATCAAGGTTGATCCACGAACACCAGCCCTTAAACTGTTCTGATTATCAGAAATTTTAACGCCTTGATTGGTGGTTAACGCTTCGTTGGTCGCATCATTTCTGACGAGATCAAGTTGTTTAGTTTTTTCCGTCTCATTACTTTTGTCTGGCGTATTTCCAGCTAAAGCACTTTTTATTTTGTTATCTGTAATATTGTCATTCATTGGACTACCCTATTTATTGTTGGCTAAAATGAGTGGATAAATCGTAAAATTCCTCTAATTAACGGGCAGAAACCGATAAATATGGGAATAATAATTCAACATATTTCTGGGTACTCCACAGACCTATGCTTTTATGGTGAGATTCGGGCGCTAAAAAAGGTGTTAATTTACAGAGCTTCAATGCAAAATTATCAGTTTGACTGACTCGTTTTTGTAAGCTCTCCAATTCACCATCAGAAATATAGCTAAACAGAAAGTCATGCAAAGGTTGCTCAGTATTCAAACCCTGATGGTAGGGTAAGAAATGGGTTGCGTATTGTTCTCCAGCAATCCAATCATAGATAATCTGTCTTTCTGCTGGGGTGAATACACCATACATTTTTCCATCTTCATGCCCGATCATCCTCCAAAACATACTTTGTTCAGGATCAAGATTGAACCTAATCCATTTTTTCTCGACCAATTGCTGAATAAAGCTGCCAATTTCATGCGGATTTGCTAACCATTGATTGATTGATTTACAGCCAATCAATTGCTTTTCGTTGTGCACTAATTGGCCTATCATTGCCTTGCGCTTTAAGATTTTATGAACAAATTTTTCTAGATCTAAACTTTTTATGATCTGTGTAGATGATATGCCATGCTGATTTAAGGCATAGCCTTGTTTAACCTTTTGCATAAACAATTTTTTATCTTTATATTTTTTATAAACATTTTCGAGCACTTTTAAAGATTTGTGCGCATGACCATTGGCAAGATTATCAATGGTAATGTGTAAATTGAAATATTTTGCATCAATCCCTAATTCTTTAAGCTCATAGTTGGTAATTAAAAGATGTAACGGAAGTTGTTCGTAGCCTAAATTATAACCAATAATTTCTGGAATAAATTCAGGAGGTGCATAACCTAGAGCAAGTTGAACAGCGGCATGATGATAATATTCATCCTCTAAAAGAAATTCAAAATCATCCAATCCTAGGCAACGGAGCAAATCATCATACATACACACATGATTAGATTTTGCTTGTCCTAACCCCAACTCTTCCAAATAAATCAAAATAAGATCATGAAAAATAGGATCATTCCAATAATTCACAATACTATAAAGCCAAGAACCATCTACTTTTTTTGTAGGCGCCACTTTCACCAAGAATTCAAAGGCCTGACCTATGTTCTTAAAGTATGTCCGCTCACATCCAGACTTACGTTGAGTTAAATATGTCTGATAAAGTTGACATGCTTTACGATTTTCACTTTGGTACCATTCTTTTATTTCCTCTATATTTTCAGGTACAGATATTTTATTTAAGTTAACCGTATCTAATTCATGTCTTAATAAATGAACTGACTTCTTTTCTTTTTCAAAGTTAGAAATATCTCCATCAAGGAAGAAAGAAACTAACTCGTAATAATTTTTATGATCATCCTGCAATAAATCAATTAATCTTTTTTTTACGACAACAGACATTTCCATTCTCCGAATTGAAAATATAAAATCACCTTACTTTGCTCATCCTTTATTCCCATTTACATTTTGTTAAATCTAGTTAACATTGCAACAAAAAATATTAAAAATCATTCCATATCAATAGACTATAATTTATTTCTATTTACATTTTAATATTTTGAATTATTTATTTATAAAATAAGTTAAAAAAAAGGGAATAATTTAAGAAAATATCATTGATATGAGGCCACTATGTTGAATAAATCCTGTCAGCTTTTAGCTCAAGAAAAGTTAACTATATTTTTTATCGAAAGTGCATCAGCGGGTTACTTATCCTATCATTTCTCTTTGAGTCCTTTTTCTGGAGATATCTTAATTGGTGGTTTGGTTTGTTATGACTTAAAAGTTAAAGAGAAAATATTAAAAATTTCTCCAAAACTGATAGAAGAATACACTGCAGAATCATTACAAGTCACTGAAGAGTTAATCAAAAATGGAAAGAAAATATTTAAATCAGATATTTATATATCTTGCACAGGATTGCTCAAGAAAGGCGGGTCAGAAACCAAAGAAAAACCAGTAGGTACTTTTTTTTACTGTATATATTTTAAAGATAAGATTCATCACTTCAAGTCCATTTATCATGGAAAGCCTGAAGTAAAACTAAAAAGACTGCTCAACGATATCTGCAAGAATCTCTTTATAATTATTAAAAAATAAGGAAAGATAATTTTCACGTGCTCTTCTGTTTTTTTATGTAAACAAAATATAAGGTTATATTAATACTGTTTTAATTCAACTCCCAACAAATAGGATAACCCCTTAGAAAACCTACAAATACTTAACCTTAGAATATTACATTTAAATATAGTGAAACAGCCTCTCACTATTTTAAATAAATTTTTATGTTTTAATTAAATCATCTGATTTGCTCAGATAATATCTAAAACCAAATGAGGTGTACGATCATGAGTAATACAAATAATCAACGCAATGAAGAGCGTAATAATCCACAGCAACAACAGCAAAATCAAAACAATGACAATCGTCAACAGCAGCAACAACAGCAAAATGACAATCGTCAACAACAAGGATCTCATCAAAAAGATTCTAACCGTCAAGGATCAAACCAAAATAATCAACAGAAGTAATTCTTGATTGTTTCCGATCTATAGCAATTTAGGAGAATAAAATAAATATTCTCCTAAATTTTATTTAAGCTGAAAAGTTTGCTGGAGAATTTTCATGACAAATCAAAATTTATCTAATCAACAGAATCAAGGTTCGCGTGTCAATATCGATCCAAATGATCATTGGCGTTCTAGTTATTTGACTCGTCCTTATTATCAAGAAGCTCAACTCGACACACCCGACTTAGATTATGATCGAGATTTTTCAAAAGCCTATGAATTAGGTAGCCGTGCACGTTCTGAGCATGATCGTAGTACGCAATTTGAAGATGTTGAAGGTAGTCTCAAAGAATCTTGGGAAGAGTTAAAAGCTGAATCCAGATTAAAATGGGAACATGCCAAGCAAGCCATCAAAGATGCTTGGGATCGGATATAGTATTGATCACTCGATAAAAATAATGAGCTTATTTAAAACATAAGCTCATTTTTTGTTTTCAGAATTTAATTATTCATTATAAAAAGAGAAAATTTCATGAATATCATCGACATTTTTATTTATGACACCAGCTGGGATCTTGTACTAGAGATCATTGTTCGGTGTTTTGTCATGTTTTTTCTGATTCTGATTTTCTTAAAGCTCTCAGGTAAACGTGGTATTCGACAATTGTCTATCTTTGAAGTGGCTATCATTCTAAGTCTAGGGAGCGCAGCAGGAGATCCGATGTTTATAGATGAAGCCCCCATCGCTCAAGCGTTTGTGGTGATGTGTACCATTATTGTCTTATATCGTCTGATCACTTGGGCCATGATGAAAAGTAAAAAGTTTGAAATACTTTTAGAAGGAAAACCTTTATGCATTGTGGAAAATGGCTTAATGGTGATTCAAGATATGCAGAAAGAGAAATATTCACATGATGAATTTTTTGCTGAAATGCGTCAGCAAAGTGTAGAACACTTAGGTCAAGTCAAAGTTGCTTTACTGGAAACAGATGGTTGTTTAAGCCTGTTATTTTTTACAAAAGATGAAACAAAATGGGGACTCCCGTTATTTCCACATGATTATAAAAAGACTGATTACCTGAATACTGAACTTTTTTATTCTTGTATGTATTGTGGAATGACGCAACGTTTATTAAACCTAGACCATGAATGTGTTCGCTGCAAAGGTAAAGATTGGACCAAATCCTTACAAACACCCCATATCAACTGAGCTCATTTAAATGAAATTTACACTCCTAGCTTAAAAATCATGGATTCTAAAAACCTTGCCACTCCGTGGATGTGTAAATGTCAAATCGTCATTCAACTGAATGACCATATCTCTAATCACAACTTTAAATATTGGTGACCATAAAGACACCTTATTGTTATCGGACTCAGTTGCCAATCCCTTCTCATAAATTTGCTCAACGATAATTTTATCTCCCCTTTCGCTACTTGCATTGACTTCCTTTAACATATACTTCTTTGCCATCTCAGAAACTCCTTTAGAGAAAAATTCGCAGAATTTTTGTTAAATTGGTTAGCTTTATATTGACTCTTTGTGTTTGAAATACGAAACAATGTCATCCCCATTATTATTAGAACTATTCACTATATTTCCCACTTCATCATAATAGTAACTCGGCATTACGACTTTACTTTTCATAGTGATAGATTTTTTATGAGAAGATATTGTAACTTTCTCTATAAAACTAGCAAGCCATAAAATATATTCAGTTTTATTTTTACTTTTAGGTAAAATACTTATGTCTAAAATAAAAGGTAAATCTTTAGAATTCATCAACAAATCTTCGAAATTTATATAGTTATAACGCATCTTAAAATCTGTATTTTTAATTTCACTTCTAAGCTCACACATCAAATTATTTAAATCTTCCAAAGGCTCATCTATAAACCCCTTTGACTCTTTAACATTTACATATATTTTTTCAGCTAATTTTAAATATTGAGGCATGAGATTATTCCTTTAATTTTTCTATTATGCGATTCTGCTCTATTTAAAGTAATCAATTGTTAATATTTTTTAGACTTATGCTACTAAAATAAAAAATTGTATACATAAGAATTACACAATAAGTGCCAAAAACATCATTAATAAAAAATAACGTAGATAGCATCACATAAAAATCAAAATCTAGCCTTATATCTCCTTCTAAAAAGGCTGAAGTTATTGCTCAAACTTCAGCCTTTTCTTATAGGTGTATTATATTTAGTATTTACAGCTAAGGTGTCTGCTGCGTGGTGGCGCTACCAGTATGTGCTTCAGATGTACCATCTTCATTTGTTACAGGAACAGAGGCATCATGCTGCATATCATCATGCAACTGATTGCTATTCGTTGCTGGTTCTGTTTCCATTGAATGAGGTGTGGTTGTTTCCTGCCGAAGGGCTGAATTATCTGTCGGTTTGTTCTTTTCACATGCTACAAGTGTGAAAACAAAACTCAATGCTAGACTTTTCACCAATAGATTTTTCATCATGATTACCTCTCATCTTGTCGTCGTACATTAACAATATTATTCATGCATCCGCGCTATATACTTCAATACTAATCGCTTTATTCATAGATAATAGTTTTAATTAAAATAAAAAGAAGCTTGACGACAAGCTTCTTTTTATACTTATTTTAGAAACTTACTGAGAACTTTTTTCCCCTTGACTTCACCATCAAGATTGATATCGTCCTCTTTTTTCTCATCTGATAATTTAGTTTTATCTTTATGAGACTTATAATAGCAGCCTAAAGCAACACCTGTTCCCAAAGTAATGATCGTTTTTAACATGTGGCACCTCTTGGTATATTTCAAAAACTTTATATTGACAATTTTTGATGTAACTTTCTCTGTTATTTATTTTAACTTTCATAAAAAACGAAAAATTATGTAACCCAGTTCATTATTTTATAAATTTAGAAAACATCATAACCTTCTAAAAAAAAAGAAATTATAACTTTACAGCCAAGCTTTTCAAAATATTTAGAAACAAGTTAAAATTGAATAAATTCTATTTATTATATAAAAATAGATTAATCAAAAAACATAGCAACATAAAATATCATTTAAATTTAGAGAGGAAGATTAATGGCTAAAGTAAAAACCTTTGAAACGGAATCCATTCAAGACTTAGAACAGAAAATAAATGATTGGCTTCGAGCAGAACTTATCAGCAATAATCACAAAGTCAACATTAAGGCGCTAAGCCATGATTTTTTCAAAGAAAGATCTAAAAATATAGTAAGTGCAGTCATTGTATACGAGTACGTTTAAGGTCAGATATTAAACCCACTTATATTTGAATAATTTTCATTAAAATAATTATAATATTCAGTTCTTTAAAATCACTTCCTTGTTCTATCATTTAATCCTTAATTTCAAAAACCACTAACTTCTCACAATAAGTGATATAACAGACACAATAAGAAACGTAAAACCCTTCATAATTCCTAAATATAAAGGGCTTAGGGAGAGCGAAGCATGTCACTTTACGTACAAATAGCAGAAAAAATTTATAAAAAATTAAAGGAAAATAAGGAGTTTAGTACTGATAACCTTGAAAACCTCAACACCTTAATAGTTGAAATACGTCAGGAAATAAAGAACTCCAAACTTAAACTCCTTTATAATTTCATTGATTTTGAGGAATGCTTAAATAATGTAAACTCTGAGTGTAAAAATCATTTGGATATAAGCTTGATCCCGATTATAAAACATGAAGGTGAGTTTATCTTATGGTTAGCGAGTTTTATCCAAAAAATAACCACTGATGGTAAACGAAAACTCCCCCCAATTCGCAAAGATATTCCCCCTGAATTCAAATATACATTGCCTAAAGAAAAGAAAAAAATTCAACCCTTTCAACCTCAGTATTCAGAAAGTGGTGAGTTGATTAACTCATATTTCAAATCGGATGAGTTTATTGAAGCTTTAAATAAGAATCCCTAATTCACAAAATAGAAGTGGGCTCTTGACCGTT
>Ga0209958_1000654_pt1 | contig 47873 bp, 54 predicted proteins | sample ThiBio_inoc_plan_FD_183942 | JGI IMG/M metagenome (GOLD analysis project Ga0209958, IMG submission 183942) | Wastewater bioreactor microbial communities from Cape Town, South Africa - Thiocy_inoc_plan (SPAdes) | ecosystem: Engineered > Bioremediation > Thiocyanate > Unclassified | place: South...
TATCGTGAGACACGTCGAGGTCCTCGGTTGGAGCAGCAGTTGGCGCTACTGATCCTCGGGGACCTCGACCCCTACCCGCCGAACCTCACCCGGCGAGCCTCACCCCCACCGAATGTCCGAAGAGCCCCTAATCCTGCCCACGGCCTTCACGCAATTTTCAGGTGGCCTGCAGTCCTATATCGCCGCAAACGGTGATTTGATCGTGCTTCCTAACGCGCGATCCGGTCAACTCGCCCTCCTGAGTGCACCTGTGATCATCGTGGCCGGTGTTGCTTTTTTCGTCGCGGGCCTTGCCAGGCGACGTCCGATATTCATTGCTCCGCTCATCGGGCTACTCATCGTCGTGGTCACGGACTTTTCCTCGGCACTCTCGGGGGCCTCGACCCTCGGCGCCCCCCGCATGGTCGCTCTCGCCTCTATATTCTTGGCGGCTTCGGTGCTTCCTCGCGGGCGTGGCGCACAACTGGGGATAGCTGTTGTTGGGCTTTCTGTAGGCCTCCTGAGTACAATTCTCATGCTGACGGACTTCTCTGCTTCGGTGAAGAATTGCCGCCTCGATAAATGCGGACCACTCGGGAATCTGGTACTTGGAATAACAAACGGCGAGAACGTTCTGGGCATTTTGCTCGCCGCGAGCATTTCGGCAGCTGCTCTGATTGTCAGAGGCAGAGCCCGGTACGTGCTCGTGCTCTATCTCGTGGCTATGGTCTGGCTGTCCGGAAGTCGGACTGCTACCACTACTGCGGTCGTTATTGGTGCACTCGTCTTTTTGGTGCGTATCGGCGGTGAATCGATGCCCACCAAGGTGCAATCGCGGGTGATCTTCGGCGCTCTGACAGCCGGTGTGTCGATCGGGGTTCTTCTTCCGTGGACCCCGCTCACCAGTGGCGAGTTCACTGGGCGCGGAGATCTCTGGGAACTTGCGAAGAGTGAGATCGCCTCTAGCCCGGTATTTGGTTTCGGGGGACTGACCTGGGGTAATCAGGTCTCGATTGGCGCGCTGACGCGCGACGAGGCCTACTCTGTGCACAACCAATGGTTGGATATTCTTTACACATCGGGTGCAGTTGGCGTATTTCTATTCGCTTTGATGCTGGTAATGGGCATCGCTGGAAGCGCAAGAGGATACCGGTCAGTTTCCGCACTCTTGCTCGCGCCTATGGTCTTCACTGGCATTCTTGAGCGAGTTTGGGCGTTTGGACTCCTCGATGTGTGGGGCTGGCTCGCGGCGGCGACCATTCTCGCGTTCCCTCCAGCAGCGGTGCAGGGAACGCAAATCGCGGAGGTTCGCGAACGTTCCCCCAAGGCGAAGGACTCCGATCGATCCGGCCGCAGCGAGGACTCTCACGCGGGGCCGCGAAGCGCTCGTTAGCCTGCCAGGCATTTGACAATGCGCCCGCCCACGAACACCGGAAAGCGCCAGCCGGGTTCCGGCGCTAGCTCCAGCTAACGCCGCTCCGAACCACACGGGCAGGAACGCCAGCGATCAGGCAGTTCGGCTCGTCGAAACTACGCGTGACCACACTCCCGGCCGCCACAATGCATCCGCTAGCAATACATGCGCCGCGAAGGAGCCGCGCGTTGCTACCAATCCAAACGTGGTCTCCGATTTCGACCACGCCCGCACTCGGCGGTGACTCATTTCCCAGGCCAACGCGGTGAAAGTTAGTGTCGAGAATCTCGGTGCCCCACCCGATCGCGCAACGTGCCCCGATCGAGATGCTTCCTGCGCTCACCAGCCTAACGTGTGGCGAGAAGTAGGTGCCGTCGCCGACTCGGACAGTCGCGCCGGGGCCCACGTCCCAGGCGGCCCCCCTGCCAATACGTGCGACGCCGTCAATGTGCAATCGGCCGCGGACACGCAAGAGACTCCGGACGTGTCGATCGACGAAACCAAAGAAGGTTGTCCCTAGGTAGAGTCGCCCCCCTTCGCTGAGCTCGATCCTTCGCGCCCCTCGAACGGAGAAGCGGGTCCCTACGACAATCCGCATGCGCCTATTGGCTGAGAGGCTTCGCCACGGTGAGGCGCGGAAGTCTCCCCACATCAGTGCGATCACCTTCGATGCCCGGTCATTCATGGCTGACTTCCGGTGCGGACTGATTCGAGCTGCCCGCTCTCGCGCCCGCCCGCAGTCGTACGGCGTTTGGAAGCACCTGGAACACGACGACTCCCACAGTTGCTGCAACAAACGGCGACGACGCGCCTAGTAACCCCGCTCCAGCAAAGGTGAGGGCCGGCACAACGACAACGAGAGGAAGTGCACATAGAGCTTGAAACCGTATCCCGGCGCGGTCCGTCAATGAGACGCCCTGCACAAGTTGGACCGCCTGGACCACGATCAGCAGGCTTGCAGCCGCGAAGAGCGTCCACGAAGGATCGATGTTGCCGTGCGCAAGGAGTCGCGCAACCCACGGGCCCGCAATCGTCAATCCTGCACCGCACAAGGCGGCCGCGCACACGAAGAAGCCAACCATCCGAAGAACTAGCGGTCGCGAGTCAGTTGCGCTTGATCGCAGCCTCGCGAAGACGGGCCATAGCGCCGTCCCACCCGCGACGAAGAATGACCACAAAGGCACGTAGAACTGCATCGCTAGAGAGAAATCCGCGACCACCTCGAGATTCGCCGCATGGGCGAGTATTACTCGACCTGATTGAAACGCGATCGCCGAAGCGAGGGTTAGCAGAAGATACCATCCTCCGATTCGGAGCAGACCGCGGTACCGAAAATCATTCGGCCGGAAGATGTCCATAAAGGAGGTGCCGACAATGCGAGCTGCGACCACCGATGAGACTACGGCGACAGCCATCGACCCGATCACCGCTGGTAGTACTAGGAATGTAGGTGATAGACGAAGCCAAACAATCAAGGCCGATCCAGCTAGTGTAAACAGCGGCGCGATCGTCGATAGCGCGATCGCGGTTGGGTTACGCATGGCGCCGATAAGTACGCGCTGCCCCACGCCAAAAGGAAGAGATATCGCGATGATTGCGATCACCACGAGCGCGGCAGCGCCCGCGTGTGGAAGCGGTGCATCAGCGATGCCCAGAATCGTGTCCCAACCCACCACGAGGCTCACCGCTGTTGCGATGGTGAGCAGGCCAGCTGCCGACATCAGCAATACGCGAGTCGCGCTCGCGACTGCGGCGCGTGCTTCTGCTCGGTCACCCGAAGACACCGCGTTCACAACTCCGGCCCCGACGCCCAAGTCTGCAAAGGGTACGAGCTGGGAAAGCGTGATGAGAGTAGCAATCGCAGCGTATGACTGCGGGCCCGCGTATTGAATGGTAAGACTCGCAGTGACGAGTGTCGACAGCGCGGTGATCGGGAATGTGGCCGCGCGTGTTAGCGCGCTCTTTCCCGCCGATCGCGCGGAGCCTCTAGTTTCACCGCGTGCTCCGGTAGCAGTGATCGTCACCTTCGGCTCTCGATCCTCGGATTTGCTTCGACTCGATTGTTGCTCACATCGTACGGTTGAGAGAAGCTGGGAAGGGGAGCAAGGGCACCTACATCTGACGGTTGCCTTTCCAGCTGGCTCCCATTCCCACTGACTCCGCTCACGCCTTCACCGTGGGGGCGCCAACGAGGTGGCCGGATCATGCTGCCGTCTCACCGGGCATGAACGCGGCCCGAGCCGTCTTAGCGAGGATCGCGACGTCCCCGACGAGCGACCAGTTCTCGACATAGGAGAGATCAAGCCTCACGGTGTCCTCCCACGACAAGGTGGAGCGTCCACTCACCTGCCAGAGGCCAGTAATACCCGGCTTTACGAGGAACCGTCGGTGCACATGGGTGGCGTACTGTGCAACTTCGCTTGGCAGCGGCGGTCGCGGACCGACGAGCGACATCGACCCACCGATCACGTTTAACAACTGGGGCAGCTCATCGAGGCTGTACTTGCGCATGATCCGACCGATCGGCGTCACCCGCGGATCGTTCTTCATCTTGAACAAGACCTCGTTGCCGGAGTCGATCCCGTGCTCGGAGCGCTCACGCTGCAGGTTCTCGAGCATCTCTTCGGCATTCGTCACCATCGATCGAAACTTGAGCATCGTGAACTCGCGGCCACCGCGACCGATGCGCACTTGGCGGAAGAGAACTGGCCCCTCGGACGATAGTCGGATGCTCATCGCGAGGAATGCCAGCACAGGGCTCAGGAGTAGCACACCGAGTATGCTCGCGGTCACGTCGACCGAGCGCTTCAAGAAGAGTTGCCCCTTGCTGAAGCGTGGCGTTTCAACGTGAATCAGCGGTAGGCCGGCGACTGGGCGGGTGTGCAGACGCGGACCGGCGATATCGACGATGCTCGGCGCGAGTACGAGATGCTGGCGCCCCGCCTGTAGGTTCCATGAGATCTGCTTCACCTTGTCCGGCGGCAGCTCGTCCGTGCTCGTCACGGCAACGGTGTCGGCGCCCGTCAGTTCCATCGCGCGCTCCACCGCGTTGACGCTCCCCATCATCGGGATGGTCGTCCCCGGAACGAAGTCGGCGATCTTTCCGGTGGGCGTGCAGGCACCGACGACGTGGTAGCCGGCGCTTGGAGTGCGGATGAGTTCACGCGCGATCTGCGCGACGGACTCCTCCGATCCGACGAGAAGAACCCTCGCCGAGAAGTCACCACTCTTGCGCTTCATGATGAGCCATTGCCGCCAGAGCCACCGTGTCCACAACAGTACGGCGACGCCGACAGGCAAGCTGATCAAGAGGAAGCCTCGTGCGACATCCACCTTGGTCAAGAACGCCACGATGGCGATCACTCCGAAGAGACGCACGCTGGCGTCGACGACACGCAGGTACTCGTTCGACCCCGATCCGAGCACACGGATGCTCCGGGAGTCGTTCCACGACAGCGCGCCGAGCCACGCGACAACGAGGATCACCGAGAACACCCAGTAGGAGATGTCAGAGATGCGTGCGTCGTTCCGGATTGCCACCTGAACGTTACCGAAGCCGAACCACGCGATTTGCGTACCGAAGACGACCCACACGAGCACCAGGAAGTCGCTGACGATGAGCCGGCGCTGAAAGCGGCGACGCCAATCGTTGAAGGGTGGGGCAGCGGGACGCATGGTGCTGGTGGCCTGAGTCGACGCACCGGCCGGAGCAGTGATGGAGCCGCTGTCCGCGCGGGGTGCTGTCGAGTCGTGAGGCGACTCCGTCGTCGCATCGACCTGAATATCGGTCGACACTTCGGCTTCCTCCTAGATCTCGGTTTCAGCCCCCCGGCTGTCGGGAGATTATCAGCCGAATGTGTCAAGTGTGTGACGCGTGACGGTCTGATGACTCCCGGTGACACCCGAGCCTATGAGCACGATGAGAGGGCTCTCATCATCCTTTTGGTGAAAACTTGGTGTCGCGTGCGGATCCGTCAGCCGAGCGACGGCGCCGCGGGCGCGACGGCACCCCACGTTCCGACGACGACGAGCACCAGATACGACACGTTGTAGACCACGTGCGTCAACACGGCGCCCCAGATGCGGCCCGTGAGCAGAACCACCAGCGCGCACGTGCCCCCGACCGCGAAGAGTTGGATGCCGTCGACCAGCGTCAACGCCCCGGCCGTCGCGTGCAGCAGCACGAACCCGCCCGCCGACACCAGCGCCGCCGTCACGCCCGCCGCGACACCGCCGACGCTGCGGCGAAGCAACTGATACACGGCGACGAGCACCACCGTGCGGAAGAAGAACTCCTCGACCAGCGGCGCGACCAGCCCCGCCGGAATCGCCTCCGTCAGCCACCACCCCGAGGGCAGGCCGCCGTCGAGCGCCATCGCGGAGGGGAAGGCCGCGGCATCCACACCGCTCACCCAGCCCTGCAGCAGACGCAGGCCGAGCCCCAGCCCGACGCCCCACAGCACATCGATCGGCCGAAACCTCAGCAGCCCGGCCGGCCGTGACCGCGCGAACGCGAACGCGACGGCAGCACCGAGCCCGAGCCACAGCACCACGGTCGAGGCGGTGGCGGCCCACGGCGCCGCGATGCGGCTCACGGCGCCGCCGCCGACGACGCCGAGCCCCACCCCGATGAGCGCCGCCGACAGGACGGAGAGGTCCCACCGGCGCACCGCCGTGCCGCCCAGACGCCAGTCGGTGCGCTTGCGACGACGGCGACCGGGCGTCGCGGCCTCGCCCGAGGCCTCCGACGCGCCGCGGTCGCTCGACGACCGGCGCGGGGGCGTCGACGCCTCGAGGGCGGACGAACCGGGGTCGCTAAGCTGATCGGGCACGTGGCCAAACTACCGGTCACGCGGCGAGCCACACACTCCCTCCCCGCTCTATCGACACCGGAAGTCACCGTGCTCGAGATCCTCACCGTGTGCACCGGCAACATCTGCCGCTCCCCCCTGGCCGCGCAGCTGCTGGCCACCCGCCTCGCCGACCTTCCGGTGCGCGTCTCCAGCGCCGGCGCTCGCGCGCGCGACGGGATGCCGATGACCCCCGAAGCCGCAGACCTCGCCCTCGCCCGCGGCGTCGACCAGGCGCTCGTGGCGGCCCACGGCGCCCGCTACCTCACCCCGGTGCACGTGCGCACCGCCGATCTCGTGCTCGCCATGGCGCGCGACCACCGCCGCGAAGTCGTCGAGCTCGACCCCTCGCGCATGCGACAGGCCTTCGCGGCGCGCGAGTTCGCCCGCCTCGCCGCCGATCTGAGCGACGACGACCTGCGGACGGCCGCAGCGACCGCCGGGCAGGGCGCACCTCCGCGGGAGCGCTTCGCCGCCGCGCTGGGCGCGGTCGCCGGGCGGCGCGGGATCACGCTGCCCCCGGCATCCCCCGAGGACGACGACGTCATCGACCCCTACGGTCGCTCCGCGGCCACGTACGAACGCTCCGCAGTCGAGCTCGAGCCGGGGCTCGTCGCCGTCGAACGCGTCGTGCGGATCGCCTTCGGCTGACCTCGGCGCGGTCGGCGTTTCGACTCGCGCTTCGCGCTCGCTCAACGACCGGGAGTGGTGGGAGGGTGCTGCCGGCCGTTGAGCGAGCGCAGCCAGTCGAAACGCCGCGACCCCTGTGGGCAACTCCGACGAGTGTCGTAGCTATGTTCTAAAGTCGAAGTCATGGAGAACAGGCTCGATGGCATCGCCGCAGCGCTCGACGCGCTCGCGGCGGCGGGCGGTGCACAGGCGCCGGCCGCGCTGTCACCGAGCGCGCTCGTCGAGGTGAATCGCGCTTTCGGCGTGCTCATGCGCCAGGTCGACGCCGCGTTCGCGCCCGTCGCAGCCGAGATCTCCCGTCAGTCGCGGCCGCAGCTCGGGGGCGACTCCCTCGCCAAGAAGCAGGGCTTCCGCTCCCCTGTCGCGCTGATCCAAGCCACCACCGGCGCGAGCGTGGGCGAAGCGATCAGACTCGTGCAGGTGGGCGAGAGCACGGCGCCGCGCACCGGTATCAGCGGCGAGTCGCGACCCGCCGCGCACCCGCACGTGGCGGCGGCTGTGGCGGCGGGCGCTCTGTCGATGACGGCGGCGTCGGCGATCATCACTCTGCTCGACAAGCTGTCGCTCCGCGTCGATTCCGCGCGCAGGGATGCCGCCGAGCGTGACCTCTGCCAGCGGGCACCCGGGCTGCGGGCCGACGAGATGACCCGGCTGCTGGCGCACGCGGAGGCCGAACTCGACCCCGACGGGCTCGCCGCCGCGCACGAGGAGCATCGGTCGGCCCGCGCGCTGCGGATGCAGGAGCGAGACGGCATGCTCCACCTCACCGGGGTATTCGACGTGGCCACCGCCGCGCCGATCAAGACGGTGCTCGACGCGATGGTCACCCGCGTGCTGCAGAACAACGAGCACGCCCCGCGGCGCGAGCACGGGCACGAGCACGAGCACGAGCACGAGCACGGCGACGCGCGGGGCGGTGACCGCGTCGAAGGTGCCGCGCGCGATGACATCCGCGATGAGCGCACGCTGCCGCAGATGCGGGCCGACGCACTGCACGAGCTGTGTGCGCACGCTCTGGGGTGCGAACAGGTGCCCACCGCTGCGACGACCACGGTCGTCGTGCGCATGACGCTCGACCAGCTCGAGTCGGGATGCGGTGTCGCGAGCATCGATGGTTTCGACGCATCGCTGCCCACCCAGGAGGTGCGTCGACTCGCTGCCGACTTGCAGGTCATTCCGTGCGTCCTCGGCGGCGACAGCGACATTCTCGACTGGGGCCGCGCGCGCCGCCTGTTCTCTCCCGCCCAGAAGCTCGCCCTCGCCGAACGAGACGGCGGCTGCGCGTTCTGCGGCGCACCGCCGGCATGGACCCACGGCCACCACATCGCCTGGTGGAACAGGGATGCCGGGCCCACCGACCTCGACAACGGCGTGCTGCTGTGCACCGGCTGCCACCATCGCATCCACAGCGACGGGTGGGAGATCCGTGTCGACGGCGTCGGCGTGACGGCGCGGGTGTGGTTCATTCCGCCGCCGTGGATCGATGCCGACCGCACGCCCCGCATCGGAGGGAGCGCCCGCTACGCGCTGAACTGCTGAGCTGCTGAGCCGCTGAGCGATGTGGGGCGATGATGACGGATCCACACGGCGGCACCGACGGCGACGATGACCTGTGCAGGCTGCACACGCACGTGTTGCCGCCCGGACACCGGCCCGAAACATCCGCTATGGCAGACTGAGTCCGATCGTCCCGGCCTTGCAACCCCCCTCCTGGCTGGCAGCGCGTCTTCGAGAGGCACCATGGAGCTCAGCGACTACATCCGCATCCTCCGCAAGAACTGGCTCGTGATCGTCGTGCTGACCCTGCTGGGACTCGGCGCGGCAGCGGGATACTCCCTCACGAGGACCCCGATCTACGAGTCCGCGAGCACGGTCTTCGTCTCCACGCAGTCGGGCAACACGGCCCAGGAGCTGCAGCAGGGATCGTCGTTCGCCCAGGCGCGCATCAACACCTACGTGGGACTCACCACGACGCCCGTCGTGCTGAACCCGGTGATCGCCGACCTCGGCCTCGCCCGCACCGCCGAAGATCTCGCGAAAGACGTCAAGGCGTCGGCCGCTCTCAACTCCACGCTCATCACCATCACGGTCTCCGACCCCGACGCCGTGCAGGCGGCCAAGATCGCCAACGCGATCGCGGCGAGCCTGGCCTCCGCGGTGCCGCAGCTCGAGCCCGAGAGCAACAGCGGGGCCAGCGCCATCCGCCTCAGCCGCGTCAGCGACGCGCAGCCCGCGCTGAAGCCGTCGAGCCCCAACGTGCCGCTGAACCTCGCCCTCGGTGTTCTCGTCGGCCTCGCCCTCGGTATCGGCGTCGCGGTGCTGCGCACCACCCTCGACAACCGGGTGCGCACGCCCCGCGAGGCCGAGCAGATCACCGGCTCGCCCGGCATCGGCGCGATCGCCTACGACACGAAGGCCAAGGAGCGCCCGCTCATCGTGCACGCCGATCCGCTGAGCCCCCGGGCCGAGTCGTTCCGGGCGCTGCGCACCAACCTGCAGTTCCTCGACATGGGCGGCCGCTCCAGCTTCGTCGTCACCAGCTCGATCCCCAGCGAGGGCAAGTCGACCACCGCGATCAACCTCGCCATCGCCCTCGCCGACGCCGGCAAGCGCGTCGCCCTGCTCGACACCGACCTTCGCAAGCCCAAGGTCGCCGAGTACCTCGGCATGGAAGGCGGCGCGGGTCTCACCGACGTGCTCATCGGTCGCGCGAAGGTCGGGGAGGTCATGTTCCCCTGGGGCGGGCGCAGCCTCTACGTGATGCCCGCCGGCAAGATCCCGCCGAACCCCAGCGAGCTGCTCGGCTCGCGCCAGATGAACACCCTGCTCGAGATGCTCGAGAAGGACTTCGACGTCGTGCTCTGCGACGCACCGCCCCTGCTGCCCGTCACCGACGCCGCCATCCTCGCGCGCGTCACCAGCGGTGCGCTGCTGATCATCTCGGCCGGCCGCACGACCAAGCACCAGCTCCAGGGGGCCACCGAGGCCCTCAACACCGTCGGCGCCAAGCTCGCCGGCTTCGTGATGTCGATGGTTCCCACCCGCGGACCCGACTCCTACTACTCCGCCTATGGGTACGGATACGGATACGGGTACGGCTACCGCGAGACCCCGGCCACGACCTCCAAGGCCGAGCGCAAGGGGGCCAAGCGCCGCGGACGCACCACGCCGCTGGCCAGCGTGCCCGCCGCCCCCACGCTCGACGAGCTCGGGTTCGACTCCCGCCGCGACGCGCGTGAGGCCGACAGGGAGAGCTGAGTCGTGCCCCGCCCGCGCAGCTTCGCCAAGAGCCGCGGCGGCGCGACGCTCATCGCGATCGGACTGATCGCGCTCACCGTCGCGGCCGTCGGGCTCAGCGTCGCCGCGCTCCGGCAGGGCCGCGGCCCCGGCGACGTCGACGCCACCGTCGGACCGGCACCCACCTTCACCTACGCCGTCCGCACCCCGACGGCGACGGCGACACCCACGGCATCCGCCTCCCCCACCCCTGCCGGCGCGCCCGGTGCGACCGAGCGGTTCCTGTCCGTCGGCGCCGACGCGATGTGGCGCGCCACCGCGGGAGCGTGCGGCGGCGCGGCCCCCGTCGTCGAACGCTCCGGCGACAACGGCGCCACGTGGCAGAGCGTCACCCCCACGGCGAAGAGCGCCGTCCAGATGCTCAGCCTCACCTCGTTCGGTGGACGCAACGCCACCGCCGTCACCGCACTCGGCGCGAACTGCACCCTGAACACGCTGCGCACCTACACCGACGGCCGGTTCTGGGAGCCCTATCCCGACATCTTCGCCGTCGACACCTACGTGCTGCCCGGCGAGCGCGCCGTCATCGTCGACGGCACGCGCATCGCCGCCCCCTGCGCGACACCCTGGGGCCTGCGCTCGGCCGGCAGCACCACCGCGATCGTCTGCGACGACGCCGCCTACCGCCTGGACGGGCAGAACTGGACGCGTCTCGCTCAGACCGCACGCGCCGTCGCCGTCAGCGCAGACACCGTCTACATCGCGCAGACGGATGCCGCGTGCAGCGGCATCCGCATCACCGCCCATTCGAGCGACGCGACCGGAACGAGCGATCTCGGATGCACGACGCTCGACGCCGCCGATGCCGCCGGGCCGCTCGCACTGGACGCGAGCAGCAGCGCATCGGGCACCGTGCTCACCCTCTGGGCGGGCTCACGCCTCATCGACATCGCCGGCTGAGCCGGCCGCAGTCACGAGGCGAGCAGCTCGGCGACGCGGCGACGCAGCTCGCGCGGCGCGAAGGGTTTCACGACGTAGTCGTCGGCACCCGCTCCGCGCGCCGCATCGATGTCGGACGGCGCCGATTTGGCCGTGAGCATGATGATGCGGGTGGCATCGAACGACGAATCCTGCCGCAGCGTGCGACAGACCTCGATGCCCGTCATCCCCGGCATCATCCAGTCGAGAACGATGAGATCGGGGTGCGCTGCCGATGCCGCGGCGATTCCGTGCTCGCCGTCGGTGGCGACGGTGACAGCATGACCGGCGATGCTCAAGACCGTGCGCACCAGTTCGGCGACGTCGGCGTCGTCATCGACAACGAGCACGTTCGCCATGGGTGCGTCCTCCACCGACTCAGCCCCTCGACTACTAGCCTGTCTAGATTACCCCCGAATGCCATTAGCGTACTCGTATGACAGCCTCCGGGGTGGATCACCCCGTCGATCGCCCCACCGCTGCGTGGCGCACCCTGGGCTTCTGGGTGGGCGGAGCACTGCTCATCTTCGCGCTGTCAGTGGTGGCGGCCGGCTTCGCCGTTCCCGGCGTGCCGGTAGCCCTGTGGTGGCCCGCGGCCGGCGTCTCGGCCGTGCTCGTCCTGCGCGCGCCGCCGCATCGCCGCGCGGTGTCGGTGTGCGTCGTGCTCGTCGCGACGACCGCCGGCAACTTCGTGGCGGGGCGACCCGCCGAGCTCAGCGGTCTGTACGGACTGGCGAACGCGATCGAAGCGGCGATGCTGGGCTGGCTGCTGCTGCGCGGGGGCCGAGACGCACGCCTGCGCACAACCACCGACGCGGTGCAGTTCGTCGCCCTGTCCGCGGTCTCCGCCATGGTCTTCGCCCTGCTCATCGCGCTCATCAACATCACCCTCGTCGAGGGCGAACCCCTCGCTTCGGCGATCATCACCTGCGCCTCCCACCTGTCGGCGGTGCTGCTGATCGTTCCTCTCGCGCTCTTCGAGGGGCAGCCTCAGCCGCCTTCTCGTCCGGGCGAGTCGGCGGCGCAGATCCTCGTGATGCTCATCGTCATCGCGGCGGGCATCGGGCCGCTCAGCCCGCTGCCGCTCGCATTCCTCGTCTTCGTGCCGTTGGCGTGGGCATCCCTGCGTTTTCCGCCGTTGTTCGCCCAGATCCAGGCCCTCGTCGTCGCGCTCACGACGATGCTGTTCAGCAGGCTGAGCATGGGCGTGTTCGACCCGGCCCGCATCGACCCCACCGAGCGCGCCATCACGGTCGCCGCCTTCGTCGCCGCGCTCGCGATCTTCACGGTACTGACGACCACCGAACGCAACGAGTCGCTGCGCAACGCCCGCACGGCGGTCGACTCCGCGGAGCAGAGCGCCGAAGCCGCGCGTGCCACCGCCGCCACCGTCCAGGTGCGCTACGACCTCGAACGGCAGCGGCAGGACTTCCTCTCCACGACCAGCCATGAGCTGCGCACGCCCATCACGATCATCGCCGGTTACAGCGAGCTGCTCTCCGACGCCGAACTGCCTGCCGAGGCCGGTGCGTGGGTTGACGCGATCCATCGCAACACCGGACGGTTGGCCGGCATGCTCGACGACCTCCTCGCCTTCAGCCGCACCCAGGCCGAACGACCGCGACCGCTCGAGATCGCGGCATCCGACCTGGTGCACGAGGTCGTCGCGCACCACACCGGCAGCGCCACTGCGCGCTCCATCGAGGTCGACATCGACACCGCAGAGGAGATGGCGGTCTTCGCCGACCGCGACGACGCCGCGCGCGCACTGGGCAACCTGCTGTCCAACGCCGTCAAGTTCACACCGGCCGGCGGCGCCGTCCGTGTCGAGATCTCGGGTGTCGCCGCCGACGTGATGTTCACCGTCAGCGACACCGGTCCGGGCATCGGGCCCGACGCCCTCGCCCAGGTCTTCGACCCGTTCTACCGCGGCGAGCAGGCCGAGGTCCGTGCGACCCCGGGGACGGGTCTGGGCCTGCCCATCGCCCGGATGCTCGCACGACGAAACGGCGGGGAGGTCATGATCGTGTCGCTGCCCGGACACGGTACGAAGGCGACCCTGCTGCTTCCCCGCAGCGGCACAGCTGCCGCCGACGCGGATCAATAGACTGCCGAATGAGGAACCGATGACCACCCCCCGCGTCGAGAGTCGATGGGCCGACAGCCAGCTGATCGGCACCGTCGTGAGGTCCGTGTGGCAGTGGCAGCTCATCGTCGGCTTCAGCACCGTCGCGGTCGCACTGGGCGTGACGCTGCTCAACCCCCGGCTCTTCGGCGACATCTCGCTGCTGACGGGGCTCGCCCTGATCTGCGCGATCACGTCGTGGGCGATGGTGATGCCGTGGGCTCGCCACCGCGAGCTCGTCCTCGCGCTGCCCTTCGCCGACGCCGTCGCGATCGGGCTGCTCGCCATCTCCGACCACACACTCGGATATCTGTGGGTCGTCCCGATGGCGTGGGTGGCCACCTACTACTCGATGGCTGCCGTGGTCGCCGCGCTCGGGCTCATCTTCGCGCTGCAGATCGTGCGCTGGTGGATTCCCGGGGCACCGCTCACGTCGCCCCTGGAGATCATGATCGTCCTGCTGGGACTCGGCTTCCTCGGCATCGCCATGAACCAGGGCGCCCGTCGCACCCGAGCGTTCCGCCTGCTCATCCAGCGCCAGTCCCGCCAGCTCGACCGCGCCGTGGCGCGGATGAGCGTGCACGAAGACCGCGCCAACGGACTGTTCGACACCGTGAGCACCGCGCTGGCCCGCGTGGACGACCGTGGGAACATCGACCTCGCCAACGCCGCCTACCGGCATCTCTACGCTTACGACAACGACGACTACCGGCATCCGCCGCGCGCCGTCGAGTACGGCGCATACCGCGGCACCGCCCTTCCCCGCGACGCGACCTCCATCGCCCGCGCCGCCCGCGGCGAGCGGGTCGAGAACGAGCTGATCTGGCTGTACGACGCCAGCGGAGAGTGGCGCGCATTGTCGATGTCGATCCGCGGACGTACGGTGCGCACCGAGACCGACGACGACACGAAGGTCTCCATCATCCAGCTCGACGACGTCACCGACACCGAGCGCGAGCGCCGAGAGCAGCGCGCGACAACCAGCGCCGTCTCCCACGAGCTGCGAAACCCGCTCACGGTCATCCTCGGTCACGCCGACCTCATGCTCGACGCCGAAGACCTCACGCCGGCCCAGCGCGAGCACGCGACGGTCATCGAGGGGGCCGCCGAACGGATGCTGGCCCTCACGAAATCGCTGCTCGACTCCCACCGCGCCCCGGAGATGAGCGACCAATTCGACCTGTCGGTCATCGCCGCGGCCACGGCCGACGCATTCGCCCCGGCCGCGGCCGCCTCCGACATCGACCTGCAGACGAACATCGACCGCCCCCTGCCGATCACCGGCGACGGCTTCCGACTGCGCCAGGTCGTCGACAACCTCATCAGCAACGCGATCAAGTACACCCCGCGCGGCGGTAGCGTCGAGGTCATGACCACCGCAGAGGGCGACGACGCGGTGCTGCGGGTGTCCGACACCGGCATCGGGATCGCGGCCGACGATCTGGAGCGGGTCTTCGTCCCCTACTTCCGCGCGCGCAGCGCCACCGCGAGCGGCATCGCGGGCACCGGACTGGGAATGTCGATCGCCCGCCAGATCATCGAGGAGAACGCGGGCACGATCAGTCTGGAGAGCACGCTCGGTACCGGCACGACCGCGACCGTCCGCCTGCCATTGCCGGGCTCTCACCGTCCGAGCACGACGGAGGTCAGCGCATGAGCATCTCGACCGTCATGGTCGCCTTGACGACGCTGTGCACCGCGATCATGATCGGGCTGGGGTTCTTGCAGCGGCCGTCGCGGGAGGCCGCGATCTGGTCCAGCGGATTCATCGCCGCCATGGCCGCGAGCTACCTGCAGACCAGCGCCAATCTCCTCGACAACGCCTGGCTCGACGCCCTCAGCGACGGACTCATGCTCCTCGCTCTGGGCCTCGTGTGGGTAGGCCTGCGCGCGCGCCGCGGGCGCCGACCGATCCTGCTGTCGGCGGTGATCGGTGTGACGCTCGTGGTCATCGTGACCGTCGCGCTCACCTCGGGCACCGCCGCCGAAGACGCGGTCGGCAACGTCGAGCTCGTCGTGTTCGCGGCGATCTCCGCAGCCACGGCGATCGAACTCGTCGGTGTGCGCACGGCAGCACGCGGCGTGATCATCCCGCTCGCCCTGTCGTCGGGCCTGGTGGCGGTGTTCTCCCTGGTGTGGCTCTGCACCGACCTCGTGGGCGACCGCCTGCGCCTGGTCGACACCCTCCCTCCGACGGAAGACTTCACCCCGGTGGTCGCGGCCATCACGCTCGTGACCGCCTTGACCACGCTGCTGCTGCTCACCCGGGCCGAGAACCCGACCTCGGTGACGGCGACGGTCGCCGGCTTCCGAGTCATCGCACGTGACCGACTCGCCCGCGCGGAGCGATTCGACGACGCGTGGTGGTCACTGCTGGACGTTCGCCTCGACGACCCGATCGCGCTGCGCGAAGCCTCCAGCGCGCTGGCGTACAGCCGTGTCCTCGAGCGCTTCGCGTCGGACGTCGCCGCCGTCTTCCCCGCCGAGGCCGATCTCGATCGGCTCGAGCCCTCGCGCATGCTCGTTCTGCTGCCGCGCCATGAGGCCGCCGTCCGTCCCCTCCTGCGCGCATTGCTGGAGCGTGTGGCGACCGTCTCGACCGACCAATCGATCGCCGTCCGCCTGTCGGCCAGCATCGGCTGGGCGAGCGTGTCGCGCATCGGCTACGACCTCGACGACCTCATCACGGCCGCCGCCGCCGCCGCCGACGAGGCACAGCTGGCCGGCGGCGATCGCTGGGAGCGCGCGAGCGTGATCGCCTGAGCGCCTCCCCGTAGGATCGTGGCGTGAGCGCACTCCCCCGCCCGGCGCGCACCGCGGGCCGCATCTTCGCGTGGACCGTCGCCGGTCTGCTGCTGCTGGCGGTCGTGATCGCCGTGTGGGTGGGCGTGCGCGGGGCCCTCGCCTACCAGCATCTGCAGCGGATACAGACCGGAGCAGCGCAGAGCACCGCGGCGCTGGCCGCCGACCCGTCATCCGCTGCGCCGACGCTGGCACGGCTGGCCGCCGACGCGTCCGAGGCGCACCAGCTCACCTCCGACCCCGTCTGGGCGCTCGCCAGCCACACGCCGTGGATCGGCCCGCAGCTGGCGGCGTTCGGCACGGTGGCCGCGGCATCCGACGAACTCCTTCGGGAGAGTCTGCTGCCCCTCGCTACCGCCGCTCAGAACGTGTCGATCGACGGTCTGCGCCCCGTCGGCGGACGCCTCGACACGAGTGTCCTCGCGGGTCTCGTGACACCCGCCCAGGATGCCGCGACGCGCGCAGCCGACGCCGCCGTCGCCGTGCAGGACATCGACCGCACCCCGCTGATCGGCGTCGTCGGCACGGCCGTCGACCGTGCCGACGATCTCTTCTCGAGCGTGTCGACCGCCGTGGACACCCTGTCGCGCACGTCGCGGCTGCTGCCCGACATGCTCGGTCGGAACGGACCGCGGACATACCTGGTGCTCGTCCAGAACAACGCCGAGTGGCGCTCGCTGGGCGGCATCGCCGGCGCCGCGGTGGTGCTGCGTGCCGATGACGGACGTCTGTCACTGATCGGCGCGCTCTCGTCGGGCGATCTGCCGCGTGGCTTCACGAACCCGGTCCTCGCCCTGCCCGACGAGGTCACGAAGATCTACGACACCAAGCCGGCGCGATACTTCCAGAACCTCACGCAGATTCCCGACTTCACGGTCGACGCTCCGATCGCGCGGGAGATGTACCGGCTGAAGACAGGCACCGACGTCGACGGCGTGCTCGCCATCGACCCGGTCGTGCTGTCGTACCTGCTGCAGACCACCGGCCCGGTCGCGCTCCCGAGCGGCGATGCCCTCAGCGCCGACAACGCGATCCCGCTGCTGCTCAACGAGGTGTACCTGCGGTACGCCAAGCCCGCCGATCAGGACGCGTTCTTCGCCGGTGCGGCCGGCGCGGTCTTCCAGGCCCTCGCCGACGGGCGGGGCTCGGCATCCGGCCTCATCTCCGCCCTCACCCGGGCCGGCGAAGAGCATCGCCTGCTCGCCTGGAGCGCGCACGCCGACGAGCAGGCGATCATCGACGGCACCGTCCTGGCCGGTCAGCTTCCGGTCACCGACGCGCACACGGCACGGTTCGGCGTCTTTCTGAACGACGGCACCGGGTCGAAGATGAGCTACTACATCGACCCCGACGTGTCTCTCGCCTGGGGATCGTGCCGGCCGGGCGGGCAGAGCGCGCCCCGCCAGCTCACCCTGCAGCTCACCCTGACCAGCCGCGCGCCCGCCGACGCCGCGACGGCGCTGCCCGAGTACATCACCGGCGGCGGGTACTTCGGCACCGCCCCCGGCACGACCGAGGTCGTCGGCAACATCTACCTGCCCCAGGGCTTCGACCTGGTCTCGGCGACCGCCACGAACGGGGCCGGGTTCGCGGGCGGCATGCACGAGGGGCGCCGGGTGCTCACGTTCGGCATCGACCTCGACCCGGGGGCATCCACGGGCGTGACGGTCATCGTCCGGGCCGACACCCCCGCCGGCGACGCCCAGGCCTTCGTCACCCCCACGGCGGATGCCGCGCGCTCTCCCGTCGTCGTGGCGACCTGCGGCGCGGGGTAGACTCCCTGCATCGCGCGCTCGCCCGGCTTGATCCCGGTCGGCCGCACACCGCAGGGAGAAGCTCCATGACCCGCTCGCACCGTCGTACCGCTCGCCCCCTGGCGCGCGCCGCGGGGGCGGCACTGGCCGGAGCGCTTCTCACCCTCGCCCCGAACGCGGCCCACGCCTCGACGATCTATCCGCCGGTCGACTCCTGCACCACCTCGCCGGCCAGCATCACCGCCGGCGGCACCCTGTCGTTCTCCTGCGCGGAGCGCACGTTCGGCGCCGATGAGCCGGTCACCATCACCGTCACCGGGCAAGACGGCGCGAACACGTCGTTCGCCATGGTGCACCTCGGCATCAGCACGGGCAGCACCACGCGCACCTCCGACGCGAACGGCGCCCTCGGCGAGGTCCGTATCGTCCTGCCCACGACCGCGAGCGGCGTCTACAACATCGCTGCGATCTCGCGCAGCTCGGCCGGGGGTACGGCCAGCGCGTCGATCACCGGCGCCGACGGCCTTCCGCGCACCGGCGGCGACAGCGGTCAGCTCGTCGGCGTCTGGGTGGGCGGCGGAGCGCTCGTCCTCGCCGGCGCGGTCGTGCTCGTCGCCCTCGCCGTTCGCCGTCGTCGCGACCGCAACGACCTCTGAACGGCCGCCCGCGCTCCCCGCACCGGTACAGTTCAGACGTGTCCTCCTCCCCCCGCAGGCGCATCCTGTCCCCTCGGCGCGTGCCGAGACGCGGAATCGTCATCGCCGTCATCGTCCTCGCCGCCGTGATCGTGGTGGGCGCGATCGCCGCGGTGGGGATCGCCGTCACCCAGGGGGTGCATGCCATGCTCGCCCAGCCGCCCGCCGTCGGAACGACCGTCATCGCGCCGCAGCAGTCGAAGGCACGGATCGCGCTCGAGAACCTGCCGATGGATGCCGATGCCACCGCCGGCACGACCTACCTCGCCGGGCAGCCCACCGCCTACTGGCTGACCCCTGAGCAGGACCCCATCGGAACCGTCGGCGCAACGGTTCTGGACCTCATCGCCCAGGCCCGCGATCAGAATCGCGCCACGGCGATGGTCGTCTACGGCCTGCCCGACCGCGATTGCGGCAATCACTCCGCCGGCGGCCTGTCGCCCGCCGACTACCCCCGCTGGGTCGCGGAGATCGGAAAGGCGCTGAAGACGGCGCCCGACCAGCAGAAGATCATCATCCTCGAGCCCGACAGCATCGCCCTGACCAGCGAGTGCGGGGATGTCGCGACGCGTGCCGGCTTCCTCTCGGGCGCGGTCGACGCCCTCTCGTCGACGGCGACGTGGATCTACATCGACGGGGGACACAGCGCCTGGCACAGCCCCGATGAGATGGCCCAGCTCATTCGCCAGATGGGCATCATCGACCGGGTGCGCGGTGTGGCCACCAACGTCTCCAACTACCAGTCGACGTACGACGAGTTCGCCTACGCACACGCCCTGTCGGACCGCCTGGGGGGCACCCACGCCATCATCGACACCTCCCGCAACGGCGTCGCGACCGCCGGTGCGACCTGGTGCAACCCGTCCGGGCAGCGCGTCGGCGATGCCACCGGGACCTTCGGCGACGACGTCGTGGACACCAACCTCTGGATCAAGCCTCCGGGCGAGAGCGACGGCGTCTGCAACGGCGGTCCGGCGGCCGGGTTGTGGTGGCCCGCCGCAGCCGCGGAACTCACCAGCGGCGTGCGCTGACGCCGCCTCGATCCCGCCGCGGCGGCGCGTGGCTAGACTGTGGCTCAGCACCGTGCTCCACACCCCCCTACTGGAGAGTCCCGGGACCATGACCGATCCTTCGTTACCGATGAAAACCGCCGTGATCATCGAGGATGATCCCGACATCCGTCACCTCATCGTCGAGGTGCTCGAAGCTGCGGGCTTCTCGACGGTGTCGGTCGGCAACGGCATCGACGGCGTGCGGGCGGTGCTCTCCTACCAGCCTCTCGTCACCACTCTCGACGTGAACATGCCCGGCATCGACGGATTCGAGGCAGCGCGGCGCATCCGCGCGCAGAGCGACACGTTCATCATCATGATCACCGGCCTCGAGGAAGAGGCCGACGTCGTCGTCGGGCTCGGCTCCGGCGCCGACGACTACATCGTGAAGCCGTTCCGCCCGCGCGAGCTGCGCGCTCGCATCGACTCGCTCCTGCGCCGCCCGCGCGCCACGGCCGGCGGCGCGCCGCAGGTGGCCGCGCCGCGCCAGGAGGTCGGCGGCCCGTCCTTCCCCGGAGCGCGTCCGGGCGCGCCGCGCGTGCCCGACTACGGGATGCCGCAGGCTCCCGCCGCCGGGTACGGGTATCCGCCGCAGGCCCCCGGCTGGCCGACACCGGTCGAGGCCCAGCCCGCCGGCTGGCCTCCGGCCGCGCCGACCGACCCGCCCTACGGCTTCGACGGTGTGCAGCCCTCCGCAGCACCTGCGCAGCCGCAGGAGCAGACGGCCCCGGCATCCGCCGCACCCGTTCCGTCCGCGGCGGCACCCGTCGCACCGGCGCCGCCGGCGCAGCCGATCGTCGTGCCCTCGAGCGTCGGACCCCAGTCGCCCGGCAGCGCCCTCGCCACGGCGGGGGCCGCCGGTGAGGTGGTCGCCTACACCGGGCCCGGCTGGGTCGCGCACCGCGATCTCACCGTGAACCCGGAGCAGCGCGTTGCCGCGATCGCCGGTCAGGAGCTGGTGCTCACTCGCACCGAGTTCGATCTGCTGGCGACCCTCATGGAGTCCAAGCGGCGGGTGCGCAGCAAGGCCGATCTGACCCTCGTGTTGCGCGGGGAGTCGTACGTGACGAGCTACTTCGTGGGCGAGGCCGACAAGCGCGCGATCGAGGCACACATGACCAACCTCCGCCGAAAGCTCGGCGACAACCCCGCCAACCCGCGGTACATCGAGACCGTGCGCGGCGTGGGCTACCGGCTGACGGCAGAGCACGCCGCCTGAGCGACGCCGAGGAGCGTCGCCGACGGGCACCGCGGGTCTTCGTCGCGGGGCGTCAGACCTTGAAGCCCTGGTGACGACGGAACAGCCGGAACGACATGAGCACGGTCTGGATGACCGTGACCACCCCGACGATGGGCCAGCCCACCCAGAGGATCGCCGACTGCGCCACCGGGTCGAGCATGTTCCAGATCACCGCGACCGCGATCGCGACGATGGCGAGCATGATGAACGGCACCCAGTGGCCGATGCTGCCGCCGCCGCGTTCGGCCTTGGCCTGCATCGCCCAGTTGTCGACCTTCTTGCGCGACAGGAACCGCGTCCACGACCGCAGGAAGTGGCTGATGCGCACCCACATGAAGATCTCCGCGGGGAACATCAGGCCGGCGAAGAGGAGATCGCGACTGTTGCAGGTCTCCATCGCCCGTGCGACCCGCAGGTTCAGCATCATCGCGACCACCGGCGGGATGAGCCACCACGGTGAGAAGACGAACGCGTTGATCGAGAGCGAGGCGATCAACAGGGTGAGGAAGGCGACGCGCACGAAGAGGTTGGTGAGCATCGAGAAGTTCTCGAACCACCGCAGGCGCAGGTTCGGGTGGAACGGCTGCCCCTTGGTGTCGCCGCGCTGACCCGGCCACATGAGCTCGATCGCGCCGTAGGTCCACTTCACCTGCTGGGCGTCGTAACCCTTGAGCGTGGTCATTCCGCCCACGTCGGCGCGGGCGAAGGGGCTGATCTTGGTGAGGTAGCCGGCGCTCTTGATCTGCAGCGACAGCAGCGAGTCCTCGACCTCGCTGTCCTTGACCCAGGGCGAGTTCTGGTGGTTCGCCTTCATGACATCGCGCAGCGCCGTCGTCGAGAAGATCGAGAACTGCCCGCCCAGCACCGCCATGTTGCGCCCGCGCAAGAGGTTCTGCAGGTTGAAGGCCGCGAACTGGGTGCGCTGGCCGGCGATGAGGAACTTCGCGATGACGCCCTTGATCGGGCGGTCATCGATCGAGTAGATCGCAGAGATCCCGCCGATGCGGGAGTCGCCGACGGCTTCGCCCTCGAGGAACTCGACGGCCCGGCGGTCGGCGATCGTGTCACCGTCCACACCGAGCAGGTAGTCGTACCCCTCGACCAGTGCGTAGCCGTAGTTGAGCGCGCCGACCTTCTTGTCGGGGTTCTTGCCGATGTCGTGGACGAACACCTCGGTGAACTGCTCGCCCAGCTCCGTGGTGATCTCGTGCGGACCGCTGAACTCCGACGCGATCTTGACCGTCGCGTCGGACGTGTTGTTGACGACGACGTGGATCACGTCGGGCACCCGGCTCTGCCCGAGCAGCGAGCGCAGCACGTCGGCGATCGACTCCTCCTCGTTGTACGCAGGCACGACACACCCGATGGTCGAGCGGTGCACGGTCGTGTGCTCGAGCACCGAGGAGAAGTCGTCGAGCTCGGGGATGGCGAGCTCCGCGGGGTGGAAGGACTCCTGCGGCACGGGAAACCCGTACGGCGGTGCCGGCGGTGCCGGCGGCGCCCCGAAGGGTGCCGCACGGAACTGCGGTTCGGCGGCCTGCCGGCCGGTGTCGAAGGGCGTGCTCACGGTGTACCTCGTGTCGGTGTGGACAACAGACTATTGAGTGGGGGCGGTCGGGGAGAAGATGGCGATCGGAAGAACCTGGTAGACGGTCTGCTGCTGGAAGCTCGTATCCGTGTTGGCCGTGCCCTCCACCCACACCTGCAGGGCGAACTGGAGGGTGATCCCGTAGGTGTCGGCCGGCAGCTGGTGGATCGTCGTCGTCGGCACGAGCAGCCCGCCCTGGAAGGTGTTCAGCAGGAGGCCGCGGTCGGAGCGCATCGTGTCGGACGGCACCAGGGTGCGCGGGTCGGCCGAGAACTGGAACGGCGACATCATCTGCTGCTGACCGATCGTGGACTGCGACACCTGCGAGGTGATGCTGACCATCGACAGGTACACACGTCGCTTCTGCGTGAGTACCGCCTTCTCATCGACGCGGTGATCGACCACGTTGACCGCGAAACCGAAGGTCTTGTCGTTGTCGGGTGCCCACTCCTGAGTGCGCTTCGGATCGGCGGCCCAGACGTCCAGGCGCACCTCGAGCCCATCGGCGACGTCGGTGGACAGCGACACCGAGCCGTCGTAGGTGAACTTCGAGTCGTAGGGCATGCTGACGGCCTGGGTGACCGCCGGGCGCGGGGCAGGCGTGGACACCGCGTTCTGCTGCAGACCGTTGAAGGCGCTGGCGATCTGGGTGCAGCCGGTCAGGGACGTCAGCACCACGAGGCCCGCGGCGGCGGCGCCGAGGGCGCGGAGGCGGGGAGGACGCGAGGGGGCGGGAAGCATGATCCACACGCTATCTATGGACCACCGGCGGGACGTGCGAATCAGGGAAACCTCGACACGGTCTTTACCCGATCTTGAGGAAGGCGCGTTCAGCCGCCGTTCTGGGCGGCGATCGCGATCGTCAGCGTGTCACTCGCGGTCTGCTTGGCGAACTCGGTCGAGGTCGGCGTCGTCTGCACGAGGAAGTCGTACTCGAACTGCACCGTGACGTAAGTGGCCTCGGCGGGGACCGTGCCGACATTGAAGGTGTTGGAGTAGCTGTAAGGCGACAGCACCAGGTATCCGGGAGAGACCGTGGCCTGATCCACCTGGGCATCCAGCGGTGCGAACGTCTGCGACGCGTTCGCGGGGATCGCGGTCATCGTGGCGCGCTGGAGATAGACCTTCTGCCCGTCATTGGGGGTGATCGTCGTCACCATCGACAGACTGATCGGCTTGATCGCCGCCGGCGTCCAGCGGTCCATCCGCAACGTCGACCAGTAGTTCACGGCTGCCGAGACCGCGCCCGCCGTGAGCGTGCGCTGGGTCGAGCCGCCCGACAGGTCGTTGGAGACCGGCGTCGGAACCGGGACGGCGGTCGTGGGAGCGGGCGCGGGTGTCGTCGCCTGCGCGGCCCACGGCGCGGGCCCGCAACCGACCAGCGGGATCACGACGACCAGCGCGGCGAGCGCGGCGCTGAGAGCACGGCGGCGGCTCCCGGGGCGTTCCATCCGGCAGGTCTCCTTCACGTCGCGAAACATTTACATATCGGAAACCGCAAGAGTTTGCAATCCGGCAGACCCCTAGGGAATACTCGGGAGAGCATCAGCACCACCATACCGCTTCACTCTCCATCCCCCCATCTGCATCAAGACCGGATATACGGAACGAGCGGATCATCAGGTACCCCCAGACCGGATTCGAAAGCAGGCACTCATGAAGCACCGTTTCACCAAGGTCGCGGCCTCCGTCGCGATCGCCGCAGGGTTGGTTTTCGCCGCCCCGGCAATGGCACAGGCTTACACCCCGACCGGCCCCGACACCGTCACCGTGACGGTCACGGCGCCCGGTCCCGTCCCCGTGACCGGCTTCCAGCCGGGCGCGAGCGTGACCTTCACGCTCGTGGGCGAAGGCGTCGGCGCGGGCAACCTCGCCGCGGTCAAGTTCGCGGTCAGCTCCACGACGGTCACCAAGACCGCCGACTCCTCGGGCGTCGCCACGGCGACGATCGTCGGCACCCCGCCGGCGGGCTCCTCGTGGACCCTCTCCGCGACCGGCGCTCGCGCCTCGTCCGAGGCCGGCGGCGGCAGCGGCACCCTGCCCTCGACGGGTGGCGACAGCGAGTCGCTGCTCGGCATCTGGGTCGGCGGCGGCGCTCTCGTCCTCGCCGGTGCGACCGTCGCCGTGGCCGCCACGGTGCGTCGCAACCGCCAGGAGACCAACGCCTGACGCACGCCAGAACGACAACGAGAGAGCCTTCCCGGTCATCGCCGGGAAGGCTCTCTCGTTGTGCGCAGGCTGCGCGGCGTCAGCGCACCACCGCGGTCACCGCGGGAAGATGCGACAGCACCTCCTGGCTGATCGAGCCGAGCAGGAAGCGGGCGAGGGCCCCGCGACCGTGCGTACCCACGACGACGAGGCGAGCGGTCAGACCCCGCGAGGCGATCGCTCGCGAGGGGTAGCCGCGCTCGACGACGCGCTCGACGACCAGATCCGGGAAGTCGACGGCGAGCCCGGCGAGGGCCACCGCCTGCATCTCCTCCGTGGCGGCCTGCATGTTCGACAGGTACATCTCGGGGTAGACGGCCAGTCCGTTGCGGGGCGCCTCGATGGGAGTCCAGACACTGACCGCGGTGAGCGGCTCGCCCAGGCGGTCGGCCTCGCGCGCCGCGAAACGCAGCGCATGCTCGGACACCGGCGACCCGTCGACGCCGACGACGACCCCGCGCCGACCGACGAGCGCCGTGTCGGGCACCACCACGACCGGGCAGGCGGCCCCGGCGACGATACGGATGCCGTGGGCGCCGCGCGCCGGTCCATCGCCCGGTCCGCGGTAATCGCTGCCCAGCACGAGGAGTGAGGCGTTGACGCTGGCGTCGATGAGGCGGGACACGGGGTTGCCGGTTTCCACCCGTGTCATCACCGTGATGCCGGCATCTCGCACCGGCGCCGCCAGGCGCTCCAGCACGGTCTCGGTGTCGGCGACGGCCTGCGCGATCAGCTCCGCCTCGCCGACGGCGCCGAGCGCTCCCCCGATCACCGACATCAGCTCGATGCCCTGCGTGCCGGGCGGAGCGGCCTGCGCCCGCTGCAGCGCCCATCGCACCGCACGTTCGGAGACGGGTGCCCCCGTCACAGCCACGACGATCTTCTCGACCATGATTCATCCCTCCGTTGGGATCGGTGCCTCCACGCTACGCCGCGGCACCGCACGGCCACAGGATCGTGGGCCGTGACAAAGAGGGTCAGGGGGTGCGCGGGGCCAGCGCGCGCGGCTCGGCAGTGATCAGAATGGGGAGGTGGTCGCTGCGGCCCTGCGGCAGCGTCGTGATCGTCGCGATGTCGAAACCCACGCTCGTGGCGAAGTCGTAGTGGCCGCGGAAGAACTTGTAACGCGTGTAGGTGCGGGCATCGCTCAGCGTGAGCTCGTACCCGGACTCACGCACGTGCTGGCCGAGGTTCTCTTTGAACACCGGATAGTTGTAGTCACCGACCATGAGGATCGGCAGGTCGGGACCGAGGCTGGAGAGCTCCTCCAGCGCCGCCTGGATCTGCTTGCGCCGCAGGGAGTTGAGCGCCGTCAGCGGGGCGGCGTGAAAGCTCGCGACGATGACCTCTCGGCCCAGGTCGATGTCGTGCAGCCGCACGGCCAGCATGCGCTCCTCCGCGGGCTTGAGCACGCGGTCGTGCAGCGACTTCTTCAGCGCGAGGGAGCGCACGTCGCGCGCATCGAAGATGCTTCGCCGATAGTACAGCGCAAGTCCCAGCCGGTTTCGTGCCGTCGCCTCGGCCAGGTGCAGATCGCCGATCTGCGACGGCAGGTCGCTGGAGACCGCCTCCTGCAGGCAGAGGACGTCGGCCCCCGTGCTCTCGACCAGCTCGCCGAGCTCGCCGATCGCCTTGTGCTTGTTGAGGTTGTACGAGATGACCTTCATCCCCCGCCTTCCGTCGCTCTCAGCCTAGGCGGCGGTCCTAGGAATCTGCTCCGTCTTGACACCGGCCGGGGCCTGACGCCTCAGCCGGCGTCCAAGCTGCGGCGTGCGCGAGTCTGCGCGGCGCGTGAGCCGAGCAGATCGTCGGCGGGGTAGCCGACGGCGGTGAGGGTGAGGCCGCGGGCCGCGAGCACCTTGACGTCGCTGGTGCGCACCCCGCCGTCGCGGATCGCGGCGACGTCCGCGACCTGCAGACGCCCTTCGCCGACCGCCGCGCACGCGCCGACGAGGGCGCGCACCATGCTGTGGCAGAACGCGTCGGCCTTCACACGCGCGATCAGGATGCCGCGATCGTCTCGACCCCAACCGAACTCCAGCAGGGTGCGGATGGTCGTCGCCCCCTCCCGCCACTTGCAGTACGCCGCGAAGTCGTGCAGACCGATGAGGGACCGCGCGGCGGCATCCATCGCCTCCACGTCCAGCGCGGCCTTCACGCTGGTCGTGCGCACCCGCTCGAGGGGATCGTATCCGGCGGTGCGATCGGCGATGCGGTACTCGTAGCGGCGCCAGACGGCCGAGAACCTCGCATCGAATCCGTCCGGCGCCACGGCGGTGCGGTGCACCACGACGTCGGGATACGCGCCGAGCACACCGTTGATGCGGGCAGCGAGCGCCTCGGCGGTGCCGGCGCGGCTCGCGGCCAGGCGCTCCTGCTGCCGATCGGTGAGATCGAGGTGGGCGACCTGCCCGGCCGCGTGCACACCGGCATCGGTTCGGCCGGCCACCACCAGCTGCGGATCGCCGCCGAGCACACGGGCCAGCGCCGTTTCGAGCGTGCCCTGGACGGTGCGCAGGCCCGGCTGACGCGCCCACCCGCGGAAGTCGGTGCCGTCGTAGGCGAGATCGAGGCGCAGACGCACGCCTCCCGGCGGATCGGTGACCACGCCGTCTGCCGTCACAGAGCGCCTTGGGACTGCGTGCCGGCCGGCACCGGGGTCATCGTCACGACTTCGGCGGGCCCGGTCACCAGGCCGGCGACGGCGGCCTGCAGAGCCTTCACGGCGTCGCCCTGTGCGTGCGCGGCGAGGGCGGCGGGCTCGGCCCATTTCTCGATCATGACGACCGTCCCGTCCGAGGCGGCGTGGATGGCGTACAGGAGGCATCCGTCCTCGGCGTGGACAGCGTGCATGGCGGCGCTGAGCGCCTCGATGAGCGCGGGGCGCTGACCCTCGACGGGGTGGAAGACGGCGGTGACGACGACGGTCATGGGAGGGGACCTCTCTTCTGGGTGTGGACGTACGTGGCCGGGCTCAGCCGAGGCGCTCGTCCACCTCGGCACGGGTGGGCGGGTTTGCACCGGCGCGCGAGACGGTGATGCCGGCGGTGACGGCGGCACGGCGAAGGGCCGCGGTGAAGGAGGCGGCGTCCTCGAAGATCGCGGGCTCGTCCAGCGCGCTGGAGATGAGGCTCGCCATGTACGCGTCGCCCGCGCCGATCGTGTCGGCGACCGTGACAGGCAGCGCATCGACGGCGCTCACGCCGCCGGGCCCGAGCCCAATCGCTCCCTCGCCACCGCGCGTCATGACCGTCAGGCGGGGCCCGTAGGCTGCGATCTGATGCAGCACGGACTCGGCATCCAGACCCGGATACAGCCATGCGGCATCTTCGTCGCTGAGCTTCACCAGATCGGCGGATGCCGCCGCCTGCGCGAAACGCGCCCGCGCGACCTCGTGCGCGCCGACCAGCGCGGGCCGGATGTTCGGGTCGAGGGTGACGAGCGCGGCACCGGTGTCGGCAGCGCGGCGCAGCACCTCCAGCACGGAGCTGCCGCCGGGCTCGAGGAACAGCGCGATCGAACCGGTGTGGACGATACGCGTCCCCTCCAGGGATGCCGTCGGCACGGCCCAGTCGATCGCGAACTCGTACTCCGCGGAACCGTCGGAACGCAGTCGTGCACGGGCCGTGGACGTCGGGGCATCCGTCCACGACGCCTCGTCGACGAGGGCGCCCGACTCGGTGATCTGGGCGGCAATGCGCTCTCCGCGCTCGTCGCGCCCCAGCCGCGTCAGAAGACGAACGGCGTGCCCCTGACGCGCAAGGCCGACGGCGACGTTGGCAGGGCTGCCGCCCACGAGCTCACGGTCACCCTCGGCGCTCCCGACGATGTCGATGAGCGCTTCACCGATGACCAGCACATCCGTATCCATGTGACCAGTCTGGCGCACCGCACGCGGCGTGCGCGCCCGTCATCAGCGGGCGATGCGGCGGACCCTTCGTGTTCAGGGAGGGTACGTACACTGGAAGATCCGCTCGCGCCGACCCGACGTGGCCGGCGCGGCGCCCGCACGGAACCCGACGGAACCACCACGGAATCTCAGCGCCCGCCATGACCTCCCCCCCTCCGGTACCGCGTTACGCCGGCCTCGACGGCCTGCGCGCGCTCGCCGTCATGCTCGTCGTCGTGTATCACCTGTTCCCCGGCTGGGTGCTGCACAGCGGCTTCGTCGGCGTCGACGTCTTCTTCGTCATCTCGGGTTTTCTCATCACGTCGCTGCTGCTGCGCGAACACGATCGCACCGGGCGCATCGCCCTCCTCGCCTTCTGGTCGCGCCGTGCCCGCCGGCTCCTGCCGGCGCTCGCCGTGGTGGTCACCGTGAGCGCGAGCGTCGCCTGGCTCGTCGGTGGCGATGTTCTGCTGGGACTCGGGCGGCAGGTGCTCGGCGCGATCACGTTCTCCTCCAACTGGGCATCCCTCTCCGCCGGGGCGTCGTACTTCGCGGGAACCCAGCCCGAGCTCCTGCGGAACCTCTGGTCGCTCGCCGTCGAGGAGCAGTTCTACGTGCTCTGGCCACTGCTGCTGCCCGTCTTCCTCCTGCTCCCGCGCCGCGGCATGCGCGCCGCGGTCGCTCTGGTCCTGGCCGCAGCGTCCCTGACATGGGCCGCACAGCTCGCGGTCGCGGGGGCGGGATCAGCCGCGGTCGACCTGACGCGCGCGTACTACGGCACCGACACCCACGCCTTCGGTCTGCTGATCGGCGTCGCGCTGGCGTTCGCGCTGGCGGGACGTACCGCCGGGAGCGCGTCGGCGCAAGAATCGATCGGCGGCGTCGTTCCCGCCTGGACCGCGGTCATCGGGGCCACGAGTGTGCTCGGCATCGTCGTCGTCGGAGCGGTGCCGGACGGCGCGGAGCAGTACCCACTCGTCCCGGCGGCTGCAAGCGCGCTGACAGCGGTCGCGATCGCGGCGGCGACGCACGCCGGCTCATGGCTCGGGCGCGCCCTCGACGTCGCGCCGCTGCGCTGGATCGGCGAACGCTCCTACGGCATCTACCTGTGGCACTGGCCCGTCGTCGTGCTGCTCGCGGTGGCGACGACCGGCGGCTTCCTCGAGCAGTCCGTCCCGGTCGCCGTCGGGCTCGGCGCCGCCGTGCTCACGTTGACCGTGTCCGCAGTCTCCTTCCGCCTGCTCGAACAGCCCGTCCGTCGGCTCGGGTTCCGGGGAGCCGGGCGGGCACTGTGGGCGCGCCTTCATTCGACGCCGTCACGGCGCTTCGGGGCGATCGCGACCGTGGGCGTCGGGGTCCTCGTTCTCGGCGGCACGACGGCCGCCGTCGCCGCCTCACCGCAGGTCAGCTCGAGCCAGGCGGTGGTCGAGGCGGGCCAGCGCGCGCTCGACGCGGCATCCGCCGCCCCCACCCCGCCGTCGGACAGCGCCGATGCCCCCCTGCCCACGCCGACGCCCACAGCGACGGAGGGCCCCGACGGCGAGCCGCTGCCTCCGGCGCCCGTCACCGTGAGCGGCAACCGGGTGACGGCCGTCGGCGACTCGGTGATGCTCGCCTCGGCCGGCGGCCTGCTCGCCGAGCTGCCGGGTGTGCAGATCGACGCCGAGGTGTCGCGCTCGATGTGGGCCGGCAGCAAGATCATCGACCGACTCTCCGATCAGGGCGCCCTGCGCGACTACGTCGTCGTGGGCCTCGGCACCAATGGCCCCGTGGACACTCAGGCACTCCAGGACATCTACGACCGCGTCGGCCGGGAACGCACGCTCGTGCTGGTCACCGCGTTCGCTCCCCGCGACTGGATCCCGGGCGTCAATGCCGAGCTGACCGCGTTCGCGGCGAGCCATCCCGGCGTCGTCATCGCCGACTGGTCCGGCGCGATCGCGCCGCACGCCGATGTGCTCGCCGGCGACGGCATCCATCCGGGCGAGACCGGCGGGCGCATCTACGCCGATACCGTCACCCACGCCGTCGATGCCGTAGCGAATCAGCGCGCGCAGACGCGGTATCAGGTGCAGTTGATCCGCTGGGCCACGACCCGGGCACTCGCCCCCGTGCCGCCCTCCTGAGCCGCTCCACGCCGCCGGCGGGAGCGCTGCCCGCGTCAGATGTGCGCCACCAGGGCGACGGACCGTTCGTCCGCCACGAAGCCCAGCCCCTCGTAGAGGGCGTCGGCGCCCGTCGGGCTCGCGGTGTCGACGTCGAGCACCGCCTTCTGCAGACCGGCATCGGCGATCGCGCGCAACGTCGCCGCGACGACCGCGGGAGCCAGTCCCTGCCGACGGCGCGCCCGCACGACACCGATGAGGTCGATGTACGAGTTCGAGGCGCCCAGACTCGCCCAGTCCTCCTCGTTCACCGACGCGAGACAGAAAGCGGCGATGGTGCCGTCGGCCTCGACGACCAGCCGGGACAGATCGGGGCGGAAGAACTCGCCGCCGACGAACTTGGCCCACGACTCGGGCTGGCTCGGCAGGCTTCCCCAGTGATCGCGGAACGCATCGTTGCGCGCCAGACGTGCGTCGTCATCACGATCGTGCGTGTACGCCACGATGCGCAGCCCGCTCTCCTGCGCCGCGGCCGGCAGCGACACCTCCGGCGCACCGTCGGTCAGATCCCGCAGCATCGTGGCGAACCAGCGTTCGGCGGCCAGACCCGCCGACTCGGCGAGCCTCTGATTGCCGCGGTTCGACTCCTCGGCGTACACCCGCAGCTGAGCGCTCCAGTCTTCGCCCGGCACGCCGGGCAGCGCGCCCGCGGCCTCCGCCAGCTGCTCGAGGCCGCGCGCGTACTGCCAGCCGAACACCGCGCTGCCGATCCCGCGGCGCCACAGCATCGGCAGCACCGCACCCGACAGGTGCACGTTCAGGGCGCCCTCGCGCGAAGGGTGGAGGAAGGAGCTTCCGAACGCGATCACCGTACTCTCGGCATCCAGCGCCAGCACGGTGTCGCGGGAGTGGTCGATGTGCGCAAGATCGAAGGTGTCGGCGACGTCGTCGCGCGGAGTGGTCCAGGTCGGGTGGTCGACACGGTCCGCCGCCACCATCACGGCGTGGACGGCGTCGATGTCGTCGGCCGTCGCAGTGCGCCACGACGCGACCTCCGGATGCCGTGGCAGCACCGGTCCGAGCTCGGATCCGGACCGGCGGCGGAACTGGTCGATGCGCGCACTCAGCGATGGCTCACTCACTCGGGCCACTGTAGTTGGGACGCGCGTGGGGCGCACGCGCGGAGCCGGCCGAGGCGCGAAAAGAGAAGGCCCGCACCCCTGACGGGCGCGGGCCTTCTCAAACGACAGCCGTGCTTACTTCGCGGCGTCCTCGGCAGCAGCCTCGGCCGCGGCGCCCTCCTCGGGCGACTCGGCACCTGCGGCGGCGGCGGCGTCGTCGGCGACGACCTCGTCCGCGGCATCCTGAGCCTCGTCGGCCTCGGCGACCGCCTCGGTGGCGGTCTCCTCGGCGACATCCTCATCCTTGGCCGGGGCGGCGACCGGAGCGGCCGCAGCCGCCTTCTTGGTCGACTTCGGCTTCGGGTTGACCGGCTCGAGGACGAGCTCGATCACGGCCATGGGCGCGTTGTCACCCTTGCGGTTGCCGATCTTCGTGATGCGGGTGTAACCGCCCTCACGCTCGGCGACCAGCGGCGCGATCTCGGCGAACAGCTCGTGGACGGCGTCCTTGTTGCCGAGCACGGACAGCACGCGACGACGAGCGTGCAGGTCGCCGCGCTTGGCGAAGGTGACCATGCGCTCGGCGAGCGGACGCAGGCGCTTGGCCTTGGTCTCGGTCGTCGTGATCGACTTGTGGGTGAACAGCGCCGAGGCCAGGTTGGCCAGCAGCAGACGCTCGTGGGCGGGGCCGCCTCCGAGGCGGGGACCCTTGGTGGGCTTGGGCATGTCAGTTACTCCAGAGGGAAAAGGTCAGCGAACCGGTCGGGGCCGGTGCGCACAGAAGGTCTTGCCGTTGCGAGCGCGGAGGCTCAGAGGGCCTCGTCGTCGTAGCCGCCGTAGAAGTGCGCACCGTCGAACCCGGGGACCGAGTCCTTCAGCGACAGGCCGAGGGAGACGAGCTTGTCGCGCACCTCGTCGACCGACTTCTGACCGAAGTTGCGGATGTTCATCAGCTGCGTCTCGGAGAGGGCGACCAGCTCGGACACCGTGTTGATGCCCTCACGCTTGAGGCAGTTGTACGAACGCACCGACAGATCGAGGTCCTCGATCGGCATCGACAGCTCGTTGGTGAGAACCTCGGCGACCGGCGCGGGGCCGATCTCGATGCCCTCGGCCTCGACGTTCAGCTCGCGGGCGAGACCGAACAGCTCGGTGAGCGTGCGACCGGCCGACGCGACGGCATCCCGCGGGGAGATCGACGGCTTGGCCTCGACGTCCAGGACGAGCTTGTCGAAGTCGGTGCGCTCACCGGCACGGGTCGCGTCGACGCGGTACGAGACCTTCAGGACGGGCGAGTAGATCGAGTCGATCGGGATCTGACCCGCCTCGGCGTACTCGTTGCGGTTCTGCGTGGCCGACACGTAGCCGCGGCCGCGCTCGATCGTGAGCTCCAGCTCGAACTTCGCCGAGTCGTTGAGCGTCGCGATGACCAGCTCGGGGTTGTGCACCTCGACACCCGCCGGAGCGGAGATGTCGGCAGCGGTGACCTCACCGGCGCCGGTCTTGCGCAGGTACGCGGTGATCGGCTCGTCGCGCTCCGAGGAGACGACCAGCTGCTTGATGTTGAGGATGATCTCGGTGACATCCTCCTTCACGCCCGGGATGGTGCTGAACTCGTGCAGCACGCCGTCGATGCGGATGCTGGTGACAGCCGCGCCGGGGATCGAGGACAGCAGGCTGCGGCGCAGCGCGTTGCCGATCGTGTAGCCGAAGCCTGGCTCCAGCGGCTCGATGACGAAGCGGCTGCGGAACTCGCCGATCTTCTCCTCGGTCAGAGTGGGACGCTGTGCAATGAGCACTATGTGTTCCTTTCCGTCACGTGCCCGCTATATGACACGTGCGATTGCAAGAGGTGTTGAGTTTTCAAAGGCGACGGATGCCGGGTGCCCCCGTCACACGGGGGCACCCGGCCCGGAAGTCAGACGCGGCGACGCTTCGGCGGGCGGCAGCCGTTGTGCGCCTGCGGGGTGACGTCGGAGATCGACCCCACCTCGAGGCCGGCGGCCTGCAGCGAGCGGATCGCGGTCTCGCGCCCCGAACCCGGGCCCTTCACGAAGACGTCGACCTTCTTGACGCCGTGCTCGGCGGCCTGGCGGGCAGCCGACTCGGCGGCCATGCCGGCGGCGTACGGGGTCGACTTGCGCGAGCCCTTGAAGCCCACTCCACCCGAGGACGCCCAGCTGATGACGGCGCCCGAGGGGTCGGTGATCGAAACGATCGTGTTGTTGAACGTCGACTTGATGTGGGCCTGGCCCAGCGCGATGTTCTTCTTCTCCTTGCGACGCGGCTTGCGCGCAGCAGTCTTGGCCTGTGCCATGTGTCTGTTCTCCTAAACCTGTACCGGGGGGCCGCGCTTACTTGCGGCCGGCCTTCTTCTTGCCGGCGACGGTGCGCTTCGGGCCCTTGCGGGTACGCGCGTTGGTCTTGGTGCGCTGACCGCGCACCGGAAGGCCGCGGCGGTGACGCAGACCCTCGTACGAGCCGATCTCGACCTTGCGGCGGATGTCGGCGGCGACCTCGCGGCGAAGGTCACCCTCCACCTTGTAGTTGCCTTCGATGTGGTCGCGCAGCGCGACCAGCTGGTCGTCGGTGAGGTCCTTGACGCGGATCGACTCGTCGATCTCGGTGGCCTTGAGGATCTCGACCGAACGGGTACGGCCGATGCCGTAGATGTACGTGAGGGCGATCACCACGCGCTTGTCGCGCGGGATGTCAACGCCGGCAAGACGTGCCATGCGGTTCTCCTAGGAGTAGTGGAGGTGTGGAGCAGGATCGGTGCCCGGGCCTCCGCCCCGAGGTGTCCCCTCCGAAGAGGCTCTGATCCTGCCTGTGTGCGTATTGAGTTGTGTCTTCGTCGTGAGGTGTCGACTCGGCCCTGCGGGCCTCACGCGTCCTCGAGCCGCGAGCGACTCAGCCCTGGCGCTGCTTGTGACGCGGGTTCGACTTGCAGATCACCATGACGCGACCGTGGCGACGGATGACCTTGCAGTGGTCGCAGATGGGCTTGACGGAGGGGTTGACCTTCATGATTTTCCTGTTCGCTGTCTTCGAGTCGGACGGGATGCCTCGGCATCCGCCCGCTCGTTACTTCTCGACCGGTCTAGCGGTAGCGGTAGACGATGCGACCGCGCGTGAGGTCGTAGGGCGAGAGCTCCACGACGACGCGGTCTTCGGGGATGATGCGGATGTAGTTCTGCCGCATCTTGCCGGAGATCGTGGCGAGTACCTTGTGTCCGTTGGTGAGCTCAACGCGGAACATCGCGTTGGGCAGCGCTTCAGACACGACGCCCTCGATTTCGATGACACCGTCTTTCTTAGCCATAGCCTCGCTGACGCTTGTGCAGACCGGTCGGTCTGCGGTGAGTGGGATGTGGTGCGGCGACACGCCAATGAAGGCGCAAGGCACCAAAGATTCAGTGTACGTGATAGAGGGCCGCACGGCAAACTGCCGTACGGCCCTCTCGCTCGTCTCAGACGCGCATCACGTCGTCAGCCCTTGAGGTTGGCGACGATGTCCGTCTGGGGGTTGAAGGTGACGTTCACGAAAGCACCGTTCACCACCAGCGTCGGTGTCCCCTTGGCGCCGTCGGGCAGACCGTGCGCCTGGACGAACTTGATGTACTTGCCCGAGGTGATCGCCTTCTCGAGATCACTCGTGACGTTGACGCCCGCGCCCTTGGCGATCGAGACGATCTGGTCGTCCGAGAGACCGGGCGAGCTCTCCTGCGGCTGGTTCTGGAACATCGCCTCCATGAACGCGTAGGCGTTGGCGGGGTCCGCCTCGGCGACGGCGAACATCGCACTGGCCGAGCGGCTGGAGAACTTCGTTCCCTGCGACGCCCGGTCGAGGATGGACACGGGGTGGATGTTGAGGGTGATCTTGTTGTCGGAGACGAGCTGCTTGATCGTCTCACCCTCGGTCTTCTCGAACTGGTTGCAGATCGGGCACATGAAGTCGACGTAGGTGTCGACGACGTCGGGGCCGCTGCCGAAGGAGATCGCACCGGTATCCGTGTTGATGTTGCTCGACGAAGGCTGCGCGCCGGGTCCGGAGCTGACGTTGTTCATCCACACGACAAGGCCGATGACCAGCGCGACCACGACGACGGCCGCCACGCTCACCCAGATCGCGAACCAGTTCCTCTTACCCGCTGCTGCCTGCGCCATAACCTCGATGCCTCTCCGATGTGCGGCTGTCGCCGCCGTTCTCCCATTGTGGCTCACACGGTCTTATGCGTTGCCCGTGAAAGCCGTGACTTCGCCCCCCAACCCGTGCCGAACCGCTATCTCTTCCGCGAGCCGCCATGTCCTCGCGCGCCCTTTCGCGTCGGTTCGGCACGTTCGTAGCGGCTCGGCGTGACTCGTCAGCGTTGCGGATGGATGCCGAACGCGCGCAGTGGGGTGCCCTGGGGAGGAGCCTTCACGCACCCCGCGAGCCGCTCCTGCGGCGCCGAACCGAAATGCTGCGGCGCCGAGGATGATGTCGGCTCGCGCGAAGGATGGCGGTTCGCGGGGAGGAGGGCGCGGGCAGTGGGGCGCTCAGGCGATGGGGGTCGGTGTGACGCCGAACGGGGCGAGGCCCGCCGCGCCGCCGTCGGCAGCGGTCAGCACCCAGATGCCGTTCTCGTGCACCGCGACGCTGTGCTCCCAGTGACTGCCGTCGCTGCCGTCGACGGTGGTGACCGTCCAGTCGTCGTCCTCGACGAAGGTCTCCTCAGAGCCGACGGTGACCATGGGCTCGATCGCGACGCACAGGCCCGGACGCACCGCGGGGCCCAGGTCGGACACCCGATAGTTGAAGATCGTCGGCCCCTCGTGCATCCGGCGGCCGATGCCGTGGCCGACGTAGTCGCGAAGGATGCCGTAGCTCTCCCCCGAGCGCTCGATGTAGCCCTGCACCGCGTCACCGATCTCTCCGACGCGCGACGCCGAGGCGAGCGCGGCCACCCCCGCCCAGAGCGAGCCCTCGGTCACCTGCGAAAGCCGCTGGCGCGACGCCTGCACAGCCGGATCCCCGCCGGGGACGACCACCGTGATGGCCGAGTCGCCGTTCCAGCCCTTGAACTGCGCACCGGCATCGATCGAGACGATGTCGCCCGGCTCGAGCACCCGCTCCCCGGGGATGCCGTGCACGACCTGATCGTTCACCGAGATGCAGGTCGTGTGGCGGTAGCCGCGCACGAGCTGGAAGTTCGACTCGGCCCCGCGGGCGAGGATGACCTCGGATGCCGCGGCATCCAGCTCAGCCGTGGTCACACCCGGGGCGATCAGTGCACGCACGGCATCCAGCGCGGCCGCCGTGATCAGGCCCGGCTCGACCATCGAGCGCAGCTGCGCCGGGGTCTTGTACAGGGAGCGACGAAGTCCCATCAGGAGGCGGCGATGCCGCGAGCTTCCAGCGCGGCCTGAATCTGGGCGTAGACCTCGTCCAGCGATCCGACGCCGTCGATCTGATCGACGATGCCCCGCTCGCGGTAGAGATCGAGGATCGGCGCGGTCTCGGACTCGTAGATGGCCAGACGCTTCGCGATCGATTCGGCGTTGTCGTCGGCACGGCCCTGCTCGGTCGCCCGCAGCGACAGGCGCTGGATGGACTCGTCGCGCGGCACGACCAACTCGATCACCGCCGTGAGCGGCTCGCCCCGCTCATCGAGGAAGCCGTCGAGGTCGCCGACCTGGCCGAGGTTGCGCGGGTAGCCGTCCAGCAGGAAGCCGTTCGCGGCATCCGCCTGAGCGAGCCGGTCGCGGACGATCTCCCCCGTCAGGGTGTCCGGCACGAGGTCGCCGGCGTCGATGATCGCCTTGACCTTCAGGCCGAGCTCCGTGCCTTCCTTGACGTTGGCGCGGAACACGTCCCCCGTCGAGACAGCGGGAATGCCGAGGGCATCGGCGATGCGCACGCCCTGGGTGCCCTTGCCCGAGCCCTGCGGTCCGATGATGAGCAGTCGCGCAGCGGTCATCGCAGCAGCCCTTCGTAGTGGCGCTGCTGCAGCTGGGCGTCGATCTGCTTGACCGTCTCCAGACCCACACCGACGATGATGAGGATCGACGCGCCGCCGAACGGGAAGTTCTGGTTAGCGCTGACCGTCGCGAGCGCCACCAGCGGCAGCAGCGCGATGAGGCCGAGGTAGATCGAGCCGGGCAGCGTGATGCGCGTCAACACGTAGTCGAGGTACTCGGCCGTCGGACGACCTGCACGGATGCCGGGGATGAACCCGCCGTACTTCTTCATGTTGTCGGCGACCTCGACGGGGTTGAAGGTGATCGCGACGTAGAAGTAGGTGAACCCGACGATGAGCAGGAAGTACAGCAGCATGTAGAGCGGGTGATCGCCCTTGGTGAGGTACTGCTGGATCCAGGTCACCCAGCCCGGGATGTTGCCGTTGGCGTCCGGCGTCTGATTGAACTGGGCTATCAGTGCCGGGATGTACAGCAGCGAGGAGGCGAAGATGACCGGCACGACACCCGCCATGTTCACCTTGATCGGGATGTACGTGTTCGTGCCGCCGAGGGTGCGACGCCCGACCATGCGCTTGGCGTACTGCACGGGGATGCGCCGCTGCGACTGCTCGACGAAGACGACGAGAGCGACGACGACGATGCCGACGGCCAGCACGAGGAGGAAGACCTCGAAACCGCGCGACGTGGCGATGGCCCACATGGCCGCCGGGAACTGCGCCGCGATCGAGGTGAAGATGAGGATGGACATGCCGTTGCCCACGCCGCGCTCGGTGACGAGCTCGGCGAACCACATGATGAGGCCGGTGCCGGCGGTCAGCGTGATGATCATCAGCAGCTGGGCCCACCACACATCGTTGGTCAGCAGAGCGTTGCACTCGGCGATGCCGGTCCTGCCGAACAGCTGGCCCGAGCGCGCCACGGTGACAAGTGTCGTGGACTGCAACAGCGCGAGGGCGATCGTCAGGTAGCGGGTGTACTGCGTGAGCTTGGCCTGACCGGCCTGCCCCTCCTTGTACAGCGCCTCGAAGTGCGGGATGACCACGCGCAGCAGCTGCACGATGATCGTCGCGGTGATGTAGGGCATGACGCCCAGGGCGAAGATCGACAGCTGGAGCAGCGCACCGCCGGAGAACAAGTTGACCAGCGAGAGCAGACCCTCACTCGCGGAACCGGTCTGCTGCAGGCAGGACTGCACGTTCGGGAAGCTCACGAAGGGCGCCGGAACGTGCGCACCGAGGCGATAGATGGCGATGATCGCGAGGGTGAAGAAGATCTTCCGCCGGAGATCCGGGGTGCGGAAGACCCGCGCGATGGCGCTGACGGCGCTGAACAAGGGGATTTCCTCCAGAGAGCTGACCGGTGTCTCGATGCGGATCCGAGGACACCGCTTCCAGAGTACGGCAACAGGGGCCGGAGGCTCGCCTCCGGCCCCTGCCGTGGAATTACTTGACCGAACCGCCTGCGGCGACGATCTTCTGCTCGGCCGAACCCGAGACCTTGTCGACGGCGACGGTGAGCTTGACCGAGATGTCGCCGGTGCCGAGCACCTTGACCTTCTCGTTCTTGCGCACCGCACCCTTGGCGACGAGGTCGCTGACGGTGACGTCGCCACCGGCCGGGTACAGCTCAGCCAGCTTGTCGAGGTTGACCACCTGGTACTCGACGCGGAACGGGTTCTTGAACCCGCGCAGCTTCGGCGTACGCATGTGCAGCGGCATCTGGCCGCCCTCGAAACCGGCCTTCACCTGGTAACGGGCCTTCGTACCCTTGGTGCCACGACCGGCGGTCTTGCCCTTCGAGCCCTCACCGCGACCGACACGGGTCTTTGCGGTGTTGGAGCCCGGGACCGGACGCAGGTGGTGGACCTTGAGCACACCGGGGCGCGACACCTCGGCATCCGCCTTCTTGGCGGGAGCCTTCTTCGCGGCCGGCTTCTCGGCGGTCTTCTTGGCAGCCGGCTTGGCGGCGGCCTTCTTCTCGGTGTTCTTCACAGCGACCTCTTCGGTCGCCTTCTCAGCCTTCTCGGCCATCAGTCGATCTCCTCAACCTTGACGAGGTGGGCGACAGCCTTGACGTAGCCGCGCGTCTGCGCGTCGTCGGGACGGACGACCGAGTCGCCGATCCGCTTCAGGCCGAGCGAACGCAGCGTGTCACGCTGGTTCTGCTTCTCGCTCACCTTGGACTTGACCTGGGTCACCTTGAGACGCGCGGCCATCAGGCACCTACCTTCGCAGCGGCCGCGGCGTCGGCCTCGGCACGGATCAGACGGGCCGGAGCCACCTGGTCGAAGTCGAGACCGCGACGCGCGGCGACCGCGCGGGGCTCCTCGAGCTGTTTCAGCGCCTCGACGGTCGCGTGCACGATGTTGATCGTGTTCGACGAACCGAGCGACTTGGAGAGCACGTCGTGGATACCGGCGCACTCGAGCACGGCGCGCACCGGGCCACCGGCGATGACACCGGTACCGGCGGCGGCCGGACGCAGGAGCACGACACCGGCAGCGGCCTCACCCTGCACCGGGTGCGGGATGGACGAGCCGGTGCGGGGCACGCGGAAGAAGTTGCGCTTGGCCTCTTCGACACCCTTGGAGATGGCGAGGGGGACCTCACGCGCCTTGCCGTAGCCGACGCCGACGAGACCGTTGCCGTCACCCACGACGACGAGCGCCGTGAAGCTGAAGCGGCGACCGCCCTTGACGACCTTCGACACGCGGTTGATCGTCACGACGCGCTCGAGGAACTGGCTCTTCTCGGCGTCGCGCGAACCACGGTCGCGGTTGGGGTTGCGCTCGCGACCGCCACGACGGGGCTCGCGGGCCTCGCGCTCGACGGGAGCGGTGGCCGCAGCCTGCTCGGTCACTTCGTTCTCCACATTCTGAGTAGTTGCATCGCTCACAGGTTCAGACCTCCCTCGCGGGCGCCCTCGGCGATCGCTGCGACACGGCCCGCGTAGCGGTTGCCACCGCGGTCGAACACGACGTCCGAGAAACCGGCCGCCTTGGCGCGCTCGGCGACGAGCTCGCCGACCTTGCGGGCCTTGGCGGTCTTGTCACCGTCGAACGTGCGCAGGTCCGACTCGAGAGTCGACGCCGACGCGACGGTCACGCCCTTGCTGTCGTCCACGAGCTGGACGAAGACGTGGCGGGCCGAGCGGGTGACGACGAGGCGCGGACGGGCCTCGGTGCCCACGACCTTCTTGCGAAGGCGCAGGTGACGACGCGAACGCGCGTCGCTCTTCGACTTGACAGCCATGATTACTTACCAGCCTTTCCGGCCTTGCGGCGAACGACCTCGCCCGCGTAGCGCACACCCTTGCCCTTGTAGGGCTCGGGCTTGCGGATCTTGCGGATGTTCGCGGCGGCCTCACCGACGGCCTGCTTCGAGATGCCGCTGACGGTGAGCTTGTTGTTGCCCTCGACGGTCAGCGTGATGCCGGCCGGCGCCTCGACGAGAACCGGGTGCGAGAAGCCGAGCGCGAACTCGACCGCCGTCCCCTTCTGCGCGACGCGGTAACCGGTGCCGACGACCTCGAGGCCCTTGGTGTAGCCCTGGGTGACGCCGATGATGTTGTTGTTGATGAGGGTACGGGTCAGTCCGTGCAGCGAACGCGACTCGCGCTCGTCGTCGGGACGCGAGACCAGAACCTGGTTCTCCTCGACCTTGACCTCGATGGGCTTGGCGACGGAGAGCGCGAGCTCGCCCTTCGGGCCCGTGACCGTGACATCCTGGCCGTCGACCGAAACGGTCACGCCGGCGGGGATGTCGATGGGAAGACGTCCAATACGCGACATGTCAGATCACCACACGTAGGCGAGGACTTCCCCACCCACGCCCTTCTGCTCTGCCTGACGGTCGGTGAGAAGACCGGAGGAGGTGGACAGGATCGCGACGCCCAGGCCGCCGAGAACCTTGGGGATCTCGGTCGAGCGTGCGTACACGCGCAGACCCGGCTTCGACACGCGCTTGATGCCGGCGATCGACCGCTCGCGGTTCGGGCCGTACTTCAACGTGAGGGTGAGGGTCTGGCCGACGCGGGCGTCGGAGACCTCCCAGCCGGAGATGTAGCCCTCCTGCTGGAGGATCTCGGCGATGTGGGTCTTGAGCTTCGAGCTCGGCAGCGACACGGAGTCGTGGTGCGCCGAGTTCGCGTTGCGCAGACGGGTCAGCATGTCAGCGACCGGGTCTGTCATCGTCATTTCTTGGTTTCCTTTGTTCAGCGGTTTCGGATGCCGTTACACGACAGCCGACCTTCTTGATGGACCGACCGGAGAGGTCGGGGGGTGTCAGGCCTGGTTCTCGTCCGTCTTGAACGGGAAGCCCAGCTGGCGCAGCAGCGACCGGCCCTCGTCATCCGTCTTCGCCGTGGTGACGATCGTGATGTCGAAGCCGCGGACGCGGTCGATCTTGTCCTGGTTGATCTCGTGGAAGACCGACTGCTCCTGCAGACCGAACGTGTAGTTGCCGTGACCGTCGAACTGCTTGGGCGACAGGCCGCGGAAGTCGCGGATACGCGGCAGGGCGAGGTTCACGAGACGGTCCAGGAACTCCCAGGCACGGTCACCGCGGAGGGTGACGTGCGCACCGATGGCCTGACCCTCGCGCAGCTTGAACTGCGCGATGGACTTGCGGGCCTTCGTGACGACCGGCTTCTGGCCGGTGATCTTGGTGAGGTCGTCGACCGCACCGTCGATCACCTTGGAGTCGCGAGCTGCCTCGCCGACACCGGTGTTCACGACGACCTTGACGATCCCGGGGATCTGCATGACGTTGGCGTAGCCGAACTCGTCCTGCAGGGCCTTCTTGATCTCGCCCTGGTACTTCTGCTTCAGGCGGGGCTGGATCTTGCCAGCCGCCGCGGCAGTGGTGCTGCTCATGTTCAGAGGTCCTTGCCGCTCTTCTTCGCGTAGCGCACGCGGACGGTGCGCTTCACGCCATCCTTCGTCTGCTCCTCGACACGGTGACCGACCTTGGTCGGCTTCTTGGTCGAGGGGTCGACGAGGGCGACGTTGGAGATGTGGATCGGGGCTTCCATCGTCTCGATGCCGCCCGTCTTGGTGCCGCGCTGGGACTGACCCACACGGTTGTGCTTCGTGACGTAGTTGACGCCCTCGACGATGACGCGGTTCTGCTCGACGAGAACGTCGAGAACCTTGCCCTGCTTGCCGCGGTCGCCGCCCTTGTCCTGCTTCTTGCCAGTGATGACCTGAACCAGGTCACCCTTCTTGATCTTGGCCATGACGGTCAGATCACCTCCGGTGCGAGCGACACGATCTTCATGAACTTCTTGTCACGAAGCTCACGGCCGACCGGTCCGAAGATGCGGGTGCCGCGGGGCTCCCCGTCGTTCTTCAGGATGACGGCGGCGTTCTCGTCGAACTTGATGTAGGAGCCGTCGGGACGACGGACCTCCTTCTTGGTGCGAACGATGACGGCCTTGACCACATCGCCCTTCTTGACGTTGCCGCCGGGGATCGCGTCCTTGACGGTCGCGACGATGATGTCGCCGAGACCGGCGTAACGGCGGTTGGAACCGCCGAGCACACGGATCGTGAGCAGCTCCTTGGCGCCGGTGTTGTCGGCGACCTTGAGGCGGGACTCAGTCTGGATCATTTCTTACTTCGCCTTCTCGAGGATCTCGACCAGACGCCACCGCTTGGTGGCGCTGAGCGGCCGGGTCTCGTTGATCAGCACGAGGTCGCCGATGCCGGCGCTGTTCTGCTCGTCGTGGGCCTTGACCTTCGACGTGCGACGGATGACCTTGCCGTAGAGCGGGTGCTTCACGCGGTCCTCGACCTCGACGACGATCGTCTTGTCCATCTTGTCGCTGACGACGTAGCCGCGACGCGACTTGCGGTAGCCACGGGCGTTCGCATCGCGCACGTCGTGAGCGGCCGACTCGTGACCGGCAGCGGGCGCCTCGACGACAGCCTCGGCGGCCGGCGCCTTCTTGGCGGCCTTCTTCTCGGTGGTCTCAGCCATCACTCGGCCTCTTCCTTCGTGGCCTCGGCAGCGTCATCCGCCTTCTTGGCCTTCGTCTTCTTCGCCTTGGACGCGACCTCGACGGGCGCGGGCGTGGCACGGATGCCCAGCTCGCGCTCGCGGATCACGGTGTAGAGCCGCGCGATGTCGCGCTTGACCGCGCGGATGCGGCCGTGGCTCTCGAGCTGGCCGGTAGCCGACTGGAAGCGCAGGTTGAACAGCTCTTCCTTGGCCTTGCGCAGCTCTTCGACGAGGCGCTGGTCCTCGAACGTGTCCAGCTCGCTCGGAGCGAGCGTCTTGGTTCCGACGGCCATTACGCGTCGCCCTCCTCGCGCTTGATGATGCGTGCCTTCAGGGGCAGCTTGTGGATTGCACGGGTGAGCGCCTCGCGAGCGAGCTGCTCGTTGACGCCCGCGACCTCGAACAGGACGCGACCCGGCTTGACGTTGGCGACCCACCACTCCGGCGAACCCTTACCGGAACCCATGCGGGTTTCGGCCGGCTTCTTGGTGAGCGGACGGTCGGGGTAGATGTTGATCCACACCTTGCCGCCACGCTTGATGTGACGGGTCATCGCGATACGAGCGGACTCGATCTGACGGTTGGTCACATACGCGGGGGTGAGGGCCTGGATGCCGAACTCGCCGAAGGAGACCTTCGTGCCGCCGGTGGCCTGGCCCGAGCGCCCCGGGTGGTGCTGCTTGCGGTACTTGACCTTACGGGGAATAAGCATTATGCCGATGCTCCTTCTGCGACGGGCGCCTCGTTGCGGGGCGCGCGACGACGGTCGCCACCACGGTCGTCACGACCGCGAGGCGCCTTCGGCGCGTTGGCCTGCTCGCGAGCGAGCTCCTTGTTGGTGAGGTCGCCCTTGTAGATCCAGACCTTCACACCGATGCGGCCGAAGGTGGTCTTGGCCTCGTAGAAGCCGTAGTCGATGTTCGCGCGCAGCGTGTGCAGCGGCACACGACCCTCGCGGTAGAACTCCGAGCGGCTCATCTCGGCGCCGCCGAGGCGGCCCGAGACCTGGATGCGGATGCCCTTGGCGCCGGCGCGCTGCGCGCCCTGCAGACCCTTGCGCATCGCGCGGCGGAAGGCCACGCGGGCGGAGAGCTGCTCGGCGATGCCCTGGGCGACCAGCTGAGCGTCGGCCTCGGGGTTCTTGACCTCGAGGATGTTCAGCTGGATCTGCTTGCCCGTGAGCTTCTCGAGGTCGGCACGGATGCGCTCGGCCTCGGCGCCGCGGCGTCCGATGACGATGCCGGGGCGGGCGGTGTGGATGTCGACGCGGACACGGTCACGCGTGCGCTCGATCTCGATCCCGCTCACGCCGGCGCGGTCCAGCTGCGTCTGGAGGAGCTTGCGGATCTTGATGTCCTCGGCCACGTAGTCGGCGTAACGCTGGCCCGGCTTCGTGGAGTCGGAGAACCAACGCGACACGTGGTCCGTGGTGATGCCGAGGCGGAAGCCGTAGGGGTTGACCTTCTGTCCCATTACTTGCTCGCCTTCTTGCTGGTCTCGGCAACCTCGGGGGTCGCGAGCTGGATGGTGATGTGGCTCGTGCGCTTCTTGATCTGGAAGGCGCGACCCTGGGCGCGGGGACGGAAGCGCTTGAGCGTCGACCCCTCGTCCACGTACGCGTTGGCCACGTACAGGTCCTGCTCGTCCAGGAACTCGCTGTCCTTGTCGGCCTTCACGCGGGCGTTGGCGATCGCCGACTCCACGAGCTTGTAAATCGGCTCACTGGCAGCCTGCGGGGCGAACTTCAGGATGGCCAGGGCCTCCTGAGCCTGCTTTCCCTTGATCAGCGCGACGACACGACGAGCCTTCTGAGGGGTCACGCGGATGTGCTTCACGCGTGCGATGGATTCCACCATTTCTCTCCTCCTCTAGTCCTCTCTGGAACGCCACCGCGTCAGCGGCGGCGACCCTTCTTGTCGTCCTTCTCGTGGCCGCGGAAGGTGCGGGTGGGCGCGAACTCGCCCAGCTTGTGACCGACCATGGTCTCGGACACGAACACGGGGATGTGCTTGCGTCCGTCGTGCACCGCGATGGTGTGTCCCAGCATGGCGGGGATGATCATCGAACGGCGCGACCAGGTCTTGATGACGTTCTTGGTGCCGGCATCGTTCTGCGAGACGACCTTGCGAAGCAGGTGCTCGTCGACGAAGGGGCCCTTCTTCAGGCTGCGAGGCATCTTCCTCTACTCCTACTTGCGCTTCTTGCCGGCGTTGCGACGACGGACGATGTACTTGTCGCTTTCCTTGTTGGCGTGGCGGGTGCGACCCTCAGCCTGGCCCCAAGGAGAAACGGGGTGACGTCCACCGGACGTCTTGCCCTCACCACCACCGTGGGGGTGGTCGACCGGGTTCATCGCGACACCGCGGACGGTCGGGCGGATGCCCTTCCAGCGGTTGCGGCCGGCCTTGCCCCAGTTGATGTTCGACTGCTCGGCGTTGCCGACCTCGCCGATGGTCGCACGGCAACGCGCGTCGACGTTGCGGATCTCGCCCGACGGCAGGCGAAGCTGCGCGTAGGGCCCGTCCTTGGCGACGAGACGCACCGACGCACCGGCCGAACGCGCCATCTTCGCGCCGCCGCCGGGGCGGAGCTCGATCGCGTGGATCACGGTACCGGTGGGGATGTTCTTCAGCGGCAGGTTGTTGCCCGGCTTGATGTCGGCGCCCGCACCGGACTCGACGATGTCGCCCTGCTGCAGCTTGTTCGGCGCGAGGATGTAACGCTTCTCGCCGTCCACGTAGTGCAGCAGCGCGATGCGCGCGGTGCGGTTGGGGTCGTACTCGATGTGCGCGACCTTGGCGTTGACGCCGTCCTTGTCATTGCGACGGAAGTCGATGACGCGGTACTGACGCTTGTGACCGCCACCGATGTGACGCGTGGTGATGCGCCCCTGGTTGTTGCGACCACCGGTCTTCGACAGCGGACGGAGCAGCGACTTCTCGGGCGTCGATCGCGTGATCTCGGCGAAGTCGGCCACCGACGAACCGCGGCGACCCGGGGTCGTGGGCTTGTACTTGCGAATAGCCATGTTGGTTGTCCTCTATCCCAGCTGTCAGCCGACGGCCGTGAAGATGTCGATGGTGCCCGACTTGAGCGTGACGATGGCGCGCTTGGTGTCCTTGCGCTTGCCGGTGCCGAAGCGGGTGCGGCGGGACTTGCCCGCGCGGTTGAGCGTGTTGACCGCCGCGACCTTGACGCCGAAGATCTTCTCGATCGCGAGCTTGATCTCGGTCTTCGAGGAGCGCGGGTCCACCAGGAAGGTGTACTTGCCCTCGTCGATGAGCCCGTAGCTCTTCTCCGAGACGACCGGCTTCAGGATGATGTCGCGCGGGTCCTTGTTGACGGAGACGTTCATGCCGAGACCTCCTCGGTGGTGGCGCTCTTGGACGCGACGAACGCGTCGTAGGCGGCCTTGGTGAAGACGATGTCGTCGGAGACGAGCACGTCGTAGGCGTTCAGCTGGTCGAAGCTGAGGACGTGGACGTACGCGAGGTTGCGCACGCTCTTGACCGCCAGCTCGTCACCGCGCTCGATGACGACCAGGACGTTCTTGGTCGGAGCGAGCTCGGCGAGGACGGCCGCAGCGGCCTTGGTCGACGGGGCGCCCTCGATGCCGAAGGAGTCCACGACGTGCAGACGACCACCGCGAGCACGGTCGCTCAGCGCGCCCAGGAGGGCGGCGGCGATCATCTTCTTGGGGGTGCGCTGCGAGTAGTCGCGCGGCTTCGGACCGTGGACGATGCCACCACCGGTCATGTGCGGCGCGCGGATGGAGCCCTGACGGGCGTTACCCGTGCCCTTCTGCTTGAAGGGCTTGCGGCCGGCACCGGAGACCTCGCCACGACGCTTGGTCGAGTGCGTGCCCTGGCGAGCCGCCGCGAGCTGCGCGACGACGACCTGGTGGATCAGCGGGATGTTCGTCTTGACGTCGAACAGCGCAGCGGGAAGGGCGACCGAGCCGGCCTTCTTGCCACTGGGGCTGTGGACGTCGAGCGCGAGAGTCGAGTCAGCCATGATCAGGCACCCTTCACTGCGTTGCGGACGTAGACGATGCGGCCGCGCGCACCGGGGACGGCGCCCTTGACGAGCAGCAGACCCTTCTCGGCGTCGACGGCGTGCACCGTGAGGTTGAGGACGGTCACGCGCTCGCCACCCATACGGCCGGCCATGCGCATGCCCTTGAAGA
>Ga0209958_1000655_pt1 | contig 47776 bp, 39 predicted proteins | sample ThiBio_inoc_plan_FD_183942 | JGI IMG/M metagenome (GOLD analysis project Ga0209958, IMG submission 183942) | Wastewater bioreactor microbial communities from Cape Town, South Africa - Thiocy_inoc_plan (SPAdes) | ecosystem: Engineered > Bioremediation > Thiocyanate > Unclassified | place: South...
AAAATGGCCATGACCCTACACGTCGACATCGTCAGCGCAGAAAAATCGCTCTACTCCGGCACCGCCGAAGTGGTGATCGCCCCCGGCATGCGCGGCGAGCTCGGCATCTACCCGCGCCACACCCCGCTGTTGACCACGCTGAAGCCCGGTTCGGTACGCATCAAGGTGCCCGGCCAGGCCGAAGAGGAACTGGTCTACGTATCCGGCGGCATCCTCGAGGTACAGCCCAACGTCGTGACGATCCTGTCCGACTCTGCGGTTCGCGGCGCCGACCTTGACGAAGCCAAGGTCCTCGAAGCCAAACGCGCTGCCGAAGAAGCAATGAAAGACAAGGCGGCCACGCTCGACTATGCGCAAGCCCAGGCCGAGCTCGCTCAGGCCGTGGCGCAGCTGGCTGCAATCAAGAAATTGCGCAAGCTGACCTGATTGCCTGGCGGCGCCATAAAAAAGCAACCTTCGGGTTGCTTTTTTTTATGCTGCAAATTATGGTGAGTGAATTGGATTCTGCATGGTTTGCCAGCAACGCGATGCGCCAACCGGGTGAAAAAAGCGCCCGCGAAGCGCGATTGATGCGGCGTTCATGCTCGAGGGGAAGCAAAGCAGGCCTGCGGATTAAGGGCCAAACTGTAAAAACTTGATAAAAAAACAGGGGGAGCCAATTCTACGAGCCATGAATGGGATTACATTTCGGGGCATTGTCGACGATGCTTCGTTTCGCTGGCCCTTGGCCTCAATTTATGGGCACGGGCGGGCTGTCTGCAATGCAATAATTTCCTGAATACACATTAAGAATTTGCTGGAACTCATCACAGGAGCCTAAACATGCGTGCAACACCTTTTCTTTTCAGTGTACTTGGTGCAACCCTGATCTCTGCCGGGGTTGTCAGTGCACAAGCGGCCGAAGGCCCTTTTTACGACCCGACCAATGCCGCCAGCACGACGGGAAAAACCGTCGGTCATGAGCTTTTCAAGACGATCGGCTGTCCTGGCCGAGGGCTGCTCGATGCCCCGTGCCAGGAGCCCAAGCCGGTTGACAGCGACGGCGACGGCGTGGTCGACGGCAAGGACAAGTGCCCTGGCACGCCGGCCGGCCGCAAGGTCAACGCCGACGGCTGCGAACTCGACAGCGACGGCGACGGCGTGGTCGACGGCAAGGACAAGTGCCCTGGCACGCCGGCCGGCCGCAAGGTCAACGCCGACGGCTGCGAACTCGACAGCGATGGCGACGGCGTGGTCGACGGCAAGGACAAGTGCCCTGGCACGCCGGCCGGTCGCAAGGTCAACGCCGACGGCTGCGAACTCGACAGCGATGGCGACGGCATTGTGGATGGCGCCGACAAATGCCCCACGGTATATGCCAAAACCGCCGACGGCTGTCCGCCGCCCGCCGCCGCCGCGCCCGTAGCGGAACCTGCGCCTGCCCCCGCGCCGGCACCCGCCCCGGTTCCGAAGACACTGAAGCTGGAAGGTGTTCATTTCGATTACGACCAGGCTGTTGTGCGGCAGCAAGACTTCGCCGTCCTCGACCAGGCCGCCGCGACGCTGAAGGAATGGGGCGAAGTGAAGGTGGAAGTGGCGGGTCATACCGATAGCCGGGGAGCTGACGGCTACAACATGAAACTGTCCCAGCGCCGCGCCGAAGCCGTTCGCAGCTACATGATCGACAAAGGCGTTGCGGCCGACCGCCTGACGGCCAAGGGTTATGGCGAATCCCGGCCGGTTGCCGATAACGGGACGGAGGACGGCCGCTTGCAGAACCGCCGCGTCGAACTGGTGCCGCAAAAGTAATTGCATTTTTGTCCGGCATGGACAGCTGAGTACGGGGGCTTCGGCCCCCGTTTTTTTTTTACCGTCGCGGTGGCGCCATGCCGGCATGGGTCGCTCTGAGACCTCGGTACGGGTAGCCGGGATCAGCCGCCTTAATTATTCGGGCGGATACACTCAGGCCTTATACTTGGCGCGGGTTTTGCTGCTCATTTTGCTGACGCGATACATCCCTGACAACACGAATGCATTCCATGCTTGAAATCCTGATTCTCGCGGCGGGCAAGGGCACCCGCATGCGCTCCGATTTGCCCAAGGTGCTGCATAAGCTGGCGGGCAAACCCCTGCTCGGGCATGTGGTGGATACGGCCCATGCGCTTGGCGCGGCGCAGACCTGTGTGGTGTATGGCTTCGGCGGTGAGGCAGTGCCGCAGGCGATGGCTGACGACAAGCTGACGTTCGTGCTTCAGGCCGAACAGCACGGCACGGGGCATGCGGTGAAGCAGGCGCTGCCCAAGCTGGCGGACGACGGTGTGACGCTGGTGCTGTACGGCGATGTGCCACTGACGCACACGGCGACCCTGCAGCCATTGGTGGAAGCCGCGCAGGCCGGCCAGCTGGGCCTGCTGACGGTGAATCTGGCCCATCCCGACGGCTATGGCCGCATCGTGCGCGAAAACGGCAAGGTTGTGCGCATTGTCGAGCACAAGGACGCGACGGCCGCCGAGCGGGCGATCAGCGAGGTCAACACCGGCATCCTGGCGGTGGCGACGCGCCATCTCAAACGCTGGATCAACGAACTCAAAAACGACAACGCCCAGGGCGAGTACTACCTCACCGACATCATTGCGCTGGCGGTGCGCGACGGGGTGGCAGTGGACACTCACCAGCCGGCATACGAGTGGGAAGTGCTGGGGGTGAACAGCAAGGCGCAGCTCGCCGAACTCGAACGCATCCACCAGAACGAGATTGCACAGGCGCTGCTGAACGATGGCGTGACCCTGCTCGACCCGGCGCGGCTCGACGTGCGCGGCATCCTGAGGTGCGGGCGCGACGTGGTGATTGATGTCAACTGCGTATTCGAAGGGCGCGTGGAGCTGGGCGATGGCGTGCAAGTGGGCGCCAACTGCGTGCTGCGCAACGTGACGGTTGCCGCCGCTACGCGCATCGACGCCTTCACCCTGATCGACGATGCGGCGATCGGCGAAGCCAACCGGCTGGGGCCGTTCTCGCGCATCCGTCCCGGCACCACGCTTGCGCGCGACGTGCACGTCGGCAACTTCGTCGAGATCAAGAACAGCCAGATCGACGACGGCTCCAAGATCAACCACCTGTCCTACGTGGGCGACACCACCATGGGCAAGCGGGTCAACATCGGCGCCGGCACCATCACCTGCAATTACGACGGCGCCAACAAGCACCGCACCGTCATCGAGGACGACGTCTTTGTAGGCTCCGCTACGCAACTGGTGGCGCCGGTCACCGTCGGCAAGGGGGCGACCCTGGGCGCCGGCACCACGCTGACGAAAGACGCGCCCGCCGGCGAACTCACCTTGGCGCGAGCGAAACAGCTCACCCTCAGCGGCTGGAAGCGGCCGCTCAAACAGAAAAAGGAAGCCTGAACATGTGCGGCATAGTCGGCGCAGTTGCGCAACGTAACGTCGTCCCCATCCTGCTTGAAGGACTGCGGCGGCTGGAATACCGCGGCTACGACTCGGCGGGCCTGGTCACCATCAACGGTGGTCTCAAGCGGGTGCGCAGCGTGGGCCGGGTCGCCTCGCTGGCGGAAGCGTGCGTGGCGCAACAGGTGCACGGCCACCTCGGCATTGCGCATACGCGCTGGGCCACCCACGGCGCGCCGTCCGAGGCCAATGCGCACCCGCATGTCAGCGGCAGCCTGGCGGTGGTTCACAACGGCATTATCGAAAACCACGAAGCCCTGCGCACCCGGCTCAAGGCGGCAGGGTATGCGTTCAACTCGGAAACCGATACCGAAGTCATCGCGCACCTGATCCACCTGTATTACCAGCAGAGCAAGGACCTGCTTGCCGCCACCCGTGCCGCAGTGGCCGAACTCGAAGGGGCCTACGCCATCGGCGTGGTAAGCGAGGACGCACCCAATCGGCTGGTCTGCGCACGCAAGGGCAGCCCGCTGCTGATCGGCCTCGGCATCGAGGAAAACTTCATTGCCTCCGACGTCTCGGCCGTGCTGCCGGTGACCCAGCGCGTGATGTATCTGGAGGAGGGCGACGTCGCCGACATCGGCCTGCTGGCGGTGACGGTGTACGACGCCGCGGGCAGGCCGGCCGACCGCAGCGTGCACATCTCCGAGCTGTCGGCCGACATGGCCGAGCTCGGCAACTACCGCCATTTCATGCAGAAGGAAATCCACGAGCAGCCGCGCGCGCTGACCGATACGCTGCTGACCGCGGTGGCGCAGGATCATGTCCAGCCCGAATGGTTCGGCTTCGACGCCGCCGAGGTGCTCGGCCAAGTGAACGCGGTCACCTTCCTCGCCTGCGGCACCAGCTTCCATGCGGCGAAGGTGGCCACCTACTGGCTGGAAGAGATTGCGGGGATTCCGGCGCATGCGGAAATCGCCAGCGAATACCGCTACCGCACCTCGGTGCCCAATCCCGATGCGCTCGTCGTCACCATCTCGCAGTCGGGCGAAACCGCCGACACGCTGGCGGCGCTGAACCACGCCAGGGAACTGGGCCAGGACAAGACGCTGACCATCTGCAACGTGCCCGAATCGGCGCTCACCCGCGCGTCGCGGCTGAAATTCCTCACCCGTGCCGGTCCCGAGATCGGGGTCGCCTCGACCAAGGCCTTCACCACCCAGCTCGCCGCCCTGTTCCTGCTGACCCTGGTGCTGGCCAAGCTGCGCGGCCGCCTCTCCGCGCAGCAGGAAGCCGCGCACCTGGCGGCGCTGCGCAGCCTGCCGAATAAAGTGCAGCAGGTGCTGGCGCTGGAGCCGCAGGTCGAAGCCTGGTCGCAGCGCTTCGCCAACAAGCACCACGCGCTGTTCCTCGGCCGCGGCGTGCATTATCCGATCGCCCTCGAAGGCGCGCTGAAGCTGAAGGAGATTTCCTACATCCACGCCGAAGCCTACCCGGCGGGCGAGTTGAAGCACGGGCCGCTGGCGCTGGTGGACAAGGACATGCCGGTGATCACCATCGCCCCCAACGACCAGCTGATCGAAAAGCTGAAGTCGAATCTGCAGGAAGTGCGCGCGCGCGGCGGCGAACTGTATGTGTTCGCCGACGGCGACGTGCACATCGAGGAGTCGGCCTTCGTGCACGTCATCAAACTGCCCGGCGGCAGCAACGGCGCGCTGTCGCCGATCCTGCATACCGTGACGCTGCAGCTGCTGTCGTATCACGCCGCCTTGCAGAAGGGCACCGACGTGGACAAGCCGCGCAACCTGGCGAAGTCGGTAACCGTGGAATGAGGCGATAGGACCGCGGCGCATCTGTGCCGCGGAACCGGGCGGCGCGGCTCAGTGCCGCTTGTGGTCTTCCTTCAGCGCCAGGGTGGCGACCTGGACCCGGTTGCGCAAGCCGAGTTTTTCCATGATGTTGCGCAGGTGATTGCGCACGGTGTTTTCAGACAGGGTCATCTTGTAGGCGATGGCCTTGTTCGACAGCCCTTCCTTCACGTGGTCGACGATTTCCATTTCGCGCGCGGTGAGTGCGGACAGCGCGCTGTTGTTGAGCTCGCCGCGCGCCATCTTCTGCATGATGTTGAGCGGGAAGCTGCTCTGGCCGTCGCATACGCTGCGAAGGGCCGCCAGCACCTGGTCGGGTTCGCTGGATTTGATGACGTAGCCGTCGACGCCGGACGAGATGGCTTCGGAAATTTCCTCGTCGGAATCGGCAATGGTGAGCATGATGACCTTGATGCCGAGGTCGCGCAGGTCGGAGACGAGGTCCAGCCCGTCCGCATCGGGCAGCGAGCGGTCGAGCAGCGCCGCATCGGCCCGGTTGCCTGCCGCCAGCCAGGCGCGCAGTTCTGCGGCATTGGCCAGCTGCGCGGTCAGCGTCAGGTCCGGCTCCTGCTGGATATAGCCTGCCACGCCCATGCGCAGGAGCGGGTGGTCGTCGATGAGGATGATGTTCAAGGGGGCTGGCATCAGTGCTCCGCAGAGGGTGAGTGGCTGCCGTCGGGCGAGCGCTTCGTCATTATGCCGGCAAGCTGCGCGGCTTGCGCGGGGCTTTCTCGAATATTAAATCATAGACCCGATTCGGTAGCCATTTCATCACGCGGGCAACCCACGCCATCTGCCAGGGGATGACGGTGTAGGAACGCCGCCGCGCAATGCAACGCGCCACCCCGGCCGCCGCCGCCGGCGCGCTCATTTTGAACGGCATGGCATAGGGGTTGACGCGCGTCATCGGCGTGTCGATGTAGCCGGGCGCAACGGTGACGACGGCGATGCCGCGCGCTTTCAGTTCCAGCCGCAGCGCTTCGAGGTAAACCGTGGCGGCGGCTTTCGAGGCCGAGTAGGCGCCGCCGCCCGGCAGGCCGCGCACTCCGGCCACGCTGGAAATGGCGCACAGCACGCCGCGGTTCGATTGCATGGCGGCGATGAAGGGCTGGAAGGTGTGCACCAGCCCCAGCACGTTGGCGTCCATCACGGCACGGAACACCGGCGCGTCGGCGGCTTCCTCGGTGAGGGTGCCGATGCTGATGCCCGCTGCGGCAATCACGATGTCGGGTACGCCGACATCGTTCAGAAAAGCCGCGGCCGCGTCCTGCATGGCGGCGGCATCGCGGACGTCGGCCTGGTACAGCCGCGCGTCCAGCCCGGCGGCGGTGTCCTGCAAGCCTTGCAGCCGGCGCCCGGCCAGTCCCAGCTGCGCGCCCAGCGCGCCGTAGTGCCGCGCCAGGGCCGCGCCGAGGCCGGAACTGGCGCCGGTGATGAAAACCCGCAACGGGAGAGTCACGCCTGCGGAGGGTTTAGCCCAAACCCGTGGCGGCCGCACGCATCAGGCACTGCGCTACCTGGCGGGTTTTTTGCCGCTGCGCTCGGCGCGCGCCTTGACGATGAGCTGGTCGAGCACTTCGAACAGGCGCGGCTCGCTGCCGGCCATCGACTGCGAGGTGGCGTATTTGCCGTCGATGATGAAGGCCGGCACGCCGTTGATGCCGTAGGTGGCGGCAAGCCGTGCGCCCTGCGTGGCCTTGGATTGCGTGGAGAAGGAGTTGTAGATCGCCTCGAACTTGCCGCGCTCCACCCCCTGCTTGGCCATCCAGTCGCCCAGCACCGCCGGGTCGTTGAGATTGATGCCTTCCACGTGGTAGGCATCGAACACCTTGTGGTGCAGGCGGTTCAGCAGGCCCATCTGCTCCATCGTGTAATACAGCCTGGCGCCGGGCATCCAGTCGTCCCGGAAGACCGCAGGCACGCGGCGAACCTGCGCATCCTTGGGCAGCGTCTTCAGCCAGGCGGTGAGGCCGGGCTCAAGCTGGAAGCAGTGCGGGCAGCGGTACCAGAAGAACTCCAGCACTTCGACCTTGTTGCCGGTGGCGACCGGCTGCGCGCTGCTCAAGCGGGTGTAATCGCGGCCTTCGACGGCTGCATTCGGGGCGGCAAAGGCGGACAAGGACAATACGGCGGCGGCCAGCATGGCCAATGCGCGGGTAAACATCAAGGCGTCTCCTGTGGGGTGGGAACTTCTTTGACCAGTGTGGCCGGAATATTGTTCTGCGTCAGCAGGCTACGGGTGCGGTTGACTTCGTCCATGGTACGGAAGGGACCGACGCGCACCCGGTGGAACACGCCCTTGTCGCCGAGGTCGCTGGTCTGGATGGCGGTTTCGATGCCGAGCAGAGCCAGTTGCGCTTTCAGGTTGTCGGCGTCGGCCGGGTTCTGGAATGCGCCGGCCTGCAGGTAATACAGGGGCGCGGCCGCTGCGCCATCCGCTGCGGGCGGCAGCGGGCCGGTGGGCGCATCGCCGGGCAGCACTTTGTAGAAGTCGAAGCTGGGCGCGGTCTCCGGTGTGACGGGCGCGGCGGGCGCCGGTCTGGCCGGCGCCGATTCCGGCGCGGCGAGCTTGAAAGGATTGTTGCCGGTGACCCACAGCGCCACGCCCACGGCAAGCACCGCACCGACGATGAGGCCGATCAGCACGCCGGTGAAAATGGAGCTGCCGCCCGAGCGGCCGGACTTGCGGGGTGCGGGTTTTGCCATGCTTACATTTTCTCCGGGGCGGACACGCCGAGCAAGGCCAGGCCGTTGACGATCGCAATGCGGGCGGCGTCGGCCAGCGCGAGGCGGGCAAGTTTCGTCGCCGCATCCTCGACCAGGAATTTCTCGGCGTTGTACCAGGCGTGGAAATCGCCCGCCAGCGTCTGCAGGTAATGCACCAGCAGGTGCGGCGCCAGCTCGCGCGCGGCGGCGGCGACGGTTTCCGGATATTCGGCCAGGCGCTGCATCAGCGCGAGTTCGTGCGACGCGGTCAGCGCTGCGAGGTCGGCGCCGTCGAGCGCGGCGGGCTGTCCGCCCCATTCCTCGAACACGCGGCAGATGCGCGCGTGCGCGTACTGCACGTAGTACACCGGGTTGTCGGTGCTTTTTGCCACCGCGAGGTCGACGTCGAAGATGTACTCGGTGTCGGCCTTGCGCGAGAGCAGGAAGAAGCGCACCGCGTCCTTGCTGGTCCATTCGATGAGGTCGCGCAGGGTGACGTAGCTGCCGGCGCGCTTGGAGATCTTCACCTCCTCGCCGCCGCGCATCACGCGCACCATGGTGTGCAGCAGATAATCCGGGTAGCCCTCGGCGATGCCCACGCCCGCCGCCTGCAGGCCGGCGCGCACCCGGGCGATGGTGCCGTGGTGGTCGGTGCCCTGGATGTTGATCGCGCGCTCGAAGCCGCGCTCCCACTTGGCGATGTGATAGGCGACGTCGGGCACGAAATAGGTGTAGCCGCCGTCGGACTTCTTCATCACGCGGTCCTTGTCGTCGCCGTAATCGGTGGTCCTGAGCCACAGCGCGCCGTCCTGTTCATAGGTCTTGCCGGCGTCGACGAGCTTGCCTACCGTCGCCTCGACGCGACCGCTGGTGTACAGGCTCGATTCCAGATAGTAGTTGTCGAAGCGCACCGCGAAGGCCTTGAGGTCGAGGTCCTGCTCGTGGCGCAGGTAGGCCACCGCGAACTGGCGGATCGAGTCGAGGTCGTCGGCGTCGCCCGACGCGGTGAATTCGCGATCGTCCGACTGCATGGTCTTCTTCGCCAGGAAATCGGCTGCGATGTCGGCGATGTAGTCGCCGTTGTAGGCCGCTTCCGGCCACTCGGCGTCGCCCGGCTGCAGCCCTTTGGCGCGCGCCTGCACGCTGTTGGCGAGCGTGGCGATCTGCACCCCGGCGTCGTTGTAGTAGAACTCGCGGTATACCTCCCAGCCCTGCGCCGCGTACAGGTTGCAGATCGCGTCGCCGAGCGCGGCCTGGCGGCCGTGGCCGACGTGCAGCGGGCCGGTCGGGTTGGCGGAAACGAACTCGACCAGCACCTTGTGGCCGGCGCCGGCGTCGCCGCGGCCGAATTGCGCGCCGGCCGCACGGATCTGCGGCACGACGCCGTGCCAGGCGGCGGGCGCGAGGTGAAAATTGATGAAGCCGGCGCCGGCGATTTCCGTCCTGGCGATCAGCGGGGAAACCGGCAGTTCGGTCAGGATCAGCTGCGCCAGCTCGCGCGGATTCTTCTTCAGCGGACGCGCCAGCTGCATCGCCGCGTTGCTGGAAAAGTCGCCGTGGGCGGGGTTTTTCGGGCGCTCGATGTCGAGGCTGACCGGAGCGTCGGGCGCCACGGTTTCGAGGGCTTCGCCGATCAGCAGGGCGATCTGTTCTTTAAGCGGATGGGTGTCGGACATGATTACAAAGAGGAGGGAGCAAGCCTCGCATCCTCAGTGTTCGGAAATGGGTAGTCGGCGATTATAAGCGCCGCGCGCAAGGCCTCAAAACACCAGGGGATCGACATCGAGCGACCAGCGCGCCACGCGCGGCCGGATGCCGTCCAGCCGCGGCCGCCAGTCGCGCACGAAGGCCTGCAGGGCCAGTCTTGAGGCCGACTGCACCAGCAGTTGCGCGCGTTCCAGGTTGGCCACGCGCGCCATCGCCGCGGGGGTGACGCCGAATACGCTGACGTCGGCCATATCGGGTGCCAGCGTAGCGGCACGCTGCAGGAAGGCGAGCGCGGCGTCCATGGTGGTCGCCTCGGCGCGCAGCAACACCTGCCGGGTGGCGGGCGGCAGCTCGAGTTGCCTGCGTTCGGCCAGCAGCGTGCGCGCGTAGCCGGCGTAGTCGTGGCGCTGCAGGTAGCGGAACAGCGGGTGATCGGGGAAGGCGGTCTGGATCAGCACGCGGCCGGGCTTGTCGGCGCGTCCGGCGCGTCCCGCCACCTGCATCAGCTGGGCGAACAGGCGCTCGGTGGCGCGGAAGTCCGGGCTGTAGAGCGCGCCGTCGGTGTCGAGGATCAGCGCCAGCGTCATGTTGGGGAAATCGTGGCCCTTGGCCAGCATCTGGGTGCCGACCAGGATGTCGACTGCGCCGCCGTGCACCGCTTCGCCGAGTTCGGCCCAGGCGCGCGGGCGCATGGTGTCGCGGTCGATGCGGCGCAGGCGCGCGGCGGGCAGCAGGGCGGCCAGCGTTTCTTCCAGCCGCTGGGTGCCCTGGCCGAGCGGCTTCAGGTCGGGGTTGCCGCAGCCCGGACATTCGGCCGGGATGCGCGCCTCGAATCCGCAATGGTGGCATTTCAGGCGATGCGCGGTGCGGTGCAGCACCAGCCGCGCCGAGCAGCGCGGGCAGGGCGACACCCAGGCGCAGCTCGGGCAGTACAGCGCCGGGGCGTAGCCGCGCCGGTTGAGGAACACCAGGCTCTGCTCGCCGCGCGCCAGCGTGTCGGCGAGCGCCTGCAAGGCGGGGCGGGTGAGGCCGTTGTCGAGCGGAATGTGCTTGAGGTCGACCAGTTCGATGTCCGGCAGCTGCGCCTGGCTGATCGCGCGCTGCTTCAGCTCGATCAGCCGGTAGCGCCCGGAGAGCGCCTGCGCATAGCTTTCCAGCGAGGGCGTGGCGGAGCCGAGCACCACCGGCACGTTGGCCTGCTTGGCGCGCGCGATGGCGACGTCGCGCGCCGAGTAGCGCAGGCCGTCCTGCTGCTTGAACGAGGCATCGTGTTCCTCGTCGACCACGATCAGCCCCAGCCGCGGCAGCGGCGCGAACACCGACAGCCGGGTGCCGAGCAGGACGTCGCAGCCGGGCGCGGCGAGCCAGTTTTCGGTGCGCGCGGTTTCGGTCAGCCCGCTGTGCAGGGTGACGATGCGGCGTCCGGGAAAGCGGCGGCGGAAATGCTGCTCCAGCTGCGGGGTGAGGGCGATTTCGGGAATCAGCACCAAGGCCTGTTTTTGCGCCGCCAGCACCGCGTCGATCAGGCGCAGGTACAGCTCGGTCTTGCCGCTGCCGGTGACGCCGTGGACCAGGTGCACGCCGAATTGCGCGAGCGCCGGCAGCAGGCGGTCTAGCGCTGCCTGCTGCTCGGCGGTCGCGGCGGGTGCCGGGGAAGGGTCGCTGCGCAGCAGCGGATCGTCCAGCAGGGCGCCGGCCGCCTGCGGCGGCAGCTGCACCCATGCGGCCCAGCCGGCAGCGACCAGCGCGGCCGCGTGGCGGCCTTGCTTCTGCACGCGCAAGGTTTCGCGCGGCTGCGGCGCCGTGCGCAAGGCGTCGAGCAGCGCGCGTTGCGCCCTGGCGCGCGCGGAGGGCTGCGCCGCCCGCCCGGCATCGGTCAGCAGCAGCCAGGGGGTATCGGCAACGAACGGCGTGGCGTTGCGCAGGCGCGGCGGCAGCGTGGCCAGCAGGATCGCGCCCAGCGGATAGTGGTAATAGTCGGCGCAAAACTGCGCCAGGCGGAGGGTGTCGGGAGACAGCGCGGGACGGTCGTCCAGCACGCGGATCACATGGCGCAGCTTGCCGGCCTCGACGGCGCTGTCTGCGGCCGCGCCCAGTGCGACGCCGACCTGGCGGGTGCGGCCGAACGGGACTTCGACCAGGCTGCCCGGCGGCACTGCGTCAAGGCCGTCCGGCAGGCGGTAGTCGAACAACCGGTGGAGCGGCGTATCGAGCGCGACCTGAAGGATGGACGGCATGAGTTAGCGGTGAATCTTGGTTGAATGTTTGTGAAAATCTACTAAGGGGCTGTTATAAAAGACTTATTCAGCGTTGTCCACGCAAGCTGTGGATAATTGTGTGGGTGATTTGTGTCGACTGCTCCCAAACGCCCGTATTCAGGCGGTCAGGCATCACCGACTAAAAAGCAGGCAATTCGGTAAGTTTTTAATTTTCAGTGACTTGCAAACGAGGCTGGGCTGTCAAGGGTTTGCCGAAAAAAAATCTCTCCAACGCCAAAACTGTGCATAAGTCAATGCCGCTTTTATCGGAAAGCCGGCCGCTTGCGCGCCTTGCTGGCGCGCAAGCCCTTGTTTATTCTAGTTTTGTTGTTGCTGAATGCCGGCAATCACCCAGCCGCCCTGGCCGCTGGCCGGTTTGGTGAGGTGCCAGACTTCGTCGAGCGGCATGGCGCCCTGGTCGGCGGACTCGCGAACGAGGCCGGTGAAGCGCACGCTGACGAGATGGCGGTTGCTTTCGTCGACGGCTTCCAGCACCTCGGCATTGAGCGTCATCACGTCGGTCGTTTGCGCGGCGTCGCCGCGCTCGGCCAGCTGCATCGACAGTTCGGCAAATATTTCGGGCGAGGTGAAAGCGCGCAGGTCGTCCAGATTGCCGGCGTCGAAGGCGGCTTGCAGGCGGATGAAGTTGAGCTTGGCTTCGCGCGCGAAGGCGTCGGCGTCGAACCCGGGCGGGAAGGAATGCGCGGCAGCGCCGCCGCTCAGCGCGGCGGGGCTGGCGTCGAATGCCGCAGGTGCGCCAGGCGGCATCCCGCCGGCCGGCATGCCGGCGTACTGCATCGCCGGTGCGCGGGCCGGGGCATTGCGGCGCATGAAGAAGCGGAACAGCATGAAAGCGGCCAGCGCCAGCAGCGCCAGCATCAGGAAATTGGCCATTTCCTCGCCCATTCCCAGATGCGAGAACAGCGCGGCCAGGCCCAAACCTGCGGCGAGGCCGGCAATGGGGCCCATCCAGGAATTTTTCTTCGGTGCGGCCGTCGGCGCAGCGCCGGGCTGCTGGCGCTGCGGGGTGGGCGCGGCATTCTGTTTGGCAGGGGCGCTCCGCTGCATGCCGAAGGATTTGCCGCCGCCCATGCGCTTGGCTTCGGCGTCGTGCACGGCGAAGCCGAAGCCGATGAAAAGGGCAAACAGGCTGATCAAGATGCGTTTCATGGTAGGTCCCGATAAATGTAAAGCTGGAATTAAGACGCTGCAGGGTGAAAAAGTTCGCTCCGGCGCTATGCGGAAACGGGCGCGGCACGCACGGCGCGGCTGCGGCTGTGCACGGCCTCGGCCAGCACGCTGACGTTGTCCGGGTTGGTGAACTGTGAAATGCCGTGGCCGAGGTTGAACACGTGGCCGGGGTGGTTGCCGTAGCTGTCGATGATGCGATGGGCCTCGGCGCGGATGCTGTCGGGGGTGCCGTGCAGGGCGCTGGGGTCGAGGTTGCCCTGCAGCGCAACCTGATCGCCGATCCGGCGGCGCGCTTCGCCGATATCGACGGTCCAGTCGAGTCCGACGGCATCGGCGCCGATGCCGGCCATGGCTTCCAGCCAGTTGCCGCCGCCCTTGGTGAAGATGATGCTGGGGACGCGGCGGCCGTCGCGTTCCTTGATCAGGGCGGCGACGATGCGCTCCATGTAGTCGAGCGAGAATTCCTTGTAGGCGTGGGGGGTGAGGCTGCCGCCCCAGGAATCGAAAATCATCACCGCCTGGGCACCGGCTTCGATCTGCGCGTTGAGGTAGTCGATCACCGCCCGGGTGTTCACTTCGAGGATGCGGTGCAGCAGGTCGGGGCGGCTGTACAGCATGGTCTTGATGTGGCGGTAGTCGTCCGAGCCGCCGCCTTCGACCATGTAGCAGGCCAGCGTGTAGGGGCTGCCGGAAAAGCCGATCAGCGGCACCGAGCCGTCGAGCGCGCGGCGGATGCTTCTGACCGCGTCCATCACGTAGCCCAGCTTGTCGGTCGGATCGGGGGCGGAGAGGTCGCGGATTTCCCACTCGTCGCGCAGCGGACGCTCGAAGCGCGGGCCCTCACCCTGCGCGAAATACAGGCCGAGGCCCATGGCGTCGGGCACGGTGAGGATGTCGGAAAACAGGATCGCGGCGTCGAGCGGATAGCGCGCCAGCGGCTGCAGCGTCACCTCGGTCGCCAGGTCAGGCGTCTTGCACAGGGTCAGGAAATCGCCGGCGCGCGCGCGGGTGGCGTTGTATTCCGGCAGATAGCGCCCGGCCTGGCGCATCAGCCAGAGCGGGGTATAGTCGGTGGGCAGGCGCTGTAGCGCACGCAGAAAAGTATCGTTCTTGAGAGCGGACATGGCTGTAGCCACAGAATATGGCCGGGACGCAAAGCCGGCATTCTAGCAGGCTTGGCACCCCGGCCTTGAGTCGCGGGCGGTCAGCTGCGGCGGAAACGCCATTCGCCGCGCCCGGACGGGCACGCCAGCACGTCGCGCGGCGTGCGGCCGTTGACGGCAAGGGTGGCGTAGCGGCAGCCGTCGCGTGCGTCGCCGCGCGGGGTGAAGCGGTAGTCGCGGCCCTCGTGGCGCCATGCCACCGGGACGCCGGGACGGCCCAGTTCCAGCGCGTGGCCCATGCAGGCGCGGTCGCGCTCGTCCATGCTGTCGCCGACGGCGTGTCCCAGCACCGCGCCGAGCACGCCGCCGACCACCATGCCGACCGCGCGATCGTCGCGGCCGGCCACCTGGCTGCCGATGACGGCGCCGGCGACCCCGCCGATCACCGCCCCGATCTCGTCGCGGTTGCAGCGGCCCGACGAAATGCCGTAATCGTGGACATACGCCACCCCGCTTTTGCCCTTGTAATGCCGGGCTTTTTTATGGTGCTTGTGGTCGTGGTCATGGTGCTTCTTGTGATAGCCGTGCGCGGGCGCGTGGCCGGGCGGGTCGGCCAGCGCCGGGCCGGCGGCCACCAGTGCGGCCAGGGCCAGAGTGACGGATGCCTTCATGGGATGCTCCTTGCTTGTCGCGATTGAGGTTTAACGGCGAAACGCGGTTGTGCTGTAGCGGCAGGCGCCAATCCGCGCGCCGCGCCGGCCCGCTTAATTGAACCGGGATGGATGGCCGTGAGCATAACGCACCTGACGGTCATGTTTTGCGGTCTTGATGTTGTGGCCGGCGAGGTCCAGCGCATGGCTCAAACGCTTGAATTCGCGCGCATCGATCACGCCGTCTGCGCGGAACCGGCGTTCCATGGCGCGGATGGTGTGCTGTTCATGCGTCAGTTCGCGGAATTCGGCGCGGCTCAGAAGCCCGCCATGCAGGCCGCTTTCGATGCGTTCCATCTGCCGCTGCTGGCGCGTATCGATCTGCTGGCTGTACGCCCGGGTTTGCTGATCGGCGTGCCTGTGTCCGTCGCGGCCGTGCGTCCAGCCGGCCTGCGCGCCGGTTGCCGTCAGGCCCAGCGCCAGAATGCCGAGGGCGGTTTTCATCAGGGTGCTTTTCATGGTGCGGCTCCTTTTGGTTGAGTGATGCCGCTGCCGGAGTGTTTCGTCAGCGGACAACTGCACTGTAAGGAGGCCGTGTAAGCGGGATGTTTGGGGCCGGTAACGGGGTGTAACGCAATGTAACGGCGACAGGGGTCAGGTTTCGCCGGAATCTGCCGATTCATGGGGGGCTGAATGCAGTCGACAGGCGTCCTGCTTATAGAGGCGACTTATTTACTGAGTTAGAATTTTCGGTTTTGCTGATACCAACCCGCGTCGTAGGAGACCCCTGATGCAACTGAAGAAACTCGCGGCCAGTGTGGCTGCGGTGGGATTAACCGTGCCTGGCCTGGCCGCAGCTACCAATGGCATGCTCATGGAAGGCTACGGCCCCATCGCCGCAGGCATGGGCGGCGCGGCGATGGCGTACGACAACGGCACCGCAGCGATGGCCAACAATCCCGCGACGCTGGCGATGATGGCCGAAGGCAGCCGCCTCGACGTGATGGTGGGCTTCGTCGGCCCCGACGTCGCAACCGCGGGCGTGGGCAAATCCAGCGCCGACGCCTTCTACATGCCGGCGATCGGCTATGCGAAGAAGCAGGGCAAGCTGACCTGGGGCGCCGGCATCTACGGCCAGGGCGGCATGGGCACCGAGTACGCCGGTGGCGACATGGCGCAGGTGGGCGTCGGCCGCGTGATCTTCCCGCTGGCCTATGCCGTCAACGACCGCTTCAACATCGGCGGCAGCGTCGACGTCGTGTGGGCGGGGATGGACATGGTGGTCACGAATTTCGGCATCGACTTCAAGGACGACAGCGACTTCACCGGCGCGGCCAAGGGCTACAGCGTCGCGGCCAAGCTCGGCTTCACCTACAAGCTCAGCGAGGCGCTGACCGTCGGCGGCGTCTACCAGACCGCCGGCAACCTGCCCGACCTCAAGGGCGACGGCTACCGGGTCGCAGGCTTCGACATGCCGGCGATGGTCGGTCTCGGCGTGAGTTGGCAGGCGAACGACCGGCTGATGGTCGCGGCCGACGTCAAGGACGTGCTGTGGAGCGACAGCATGAATACCGTGACCATCCATTATCCGGGCGGGGCCGGAACGGCGCCGTTCACGCAGAACTGGGACGACCAGATCGCGGTGTCGCTGGGCCTGTCCTACAAGTTCACCGACGCCTTCACCGGCCGCGTGGGCTACAACCATGGCAAGAACCCCATTCCCGATCAGCATGTGAGCTACCTGTGGCCGGCGATCGTCGAGGACCACTACACCGTCGGCTTCGGCTACGCATTCAGCTCGCAGTCCGAGCTCAACTTCGCCCTCAGCTATGTGCCGGAGGTTTCGGTGACAGGGACGAACGTGAACCCGCCGCCTTTCGGCAACGGCGGCGTGACCACCGAGCACAGCCAGCTGAACTGGCAGCTGATGTACAGCTACAAATTCTGATCGGCGAGCCGGGTGCGGCACACAAGCCGGCTGCCCGGCTTGTGTGCCGCGCTACTCGGGCTTCCTGTCGGCGCGCTCGCCGGCATCGTCCGGCGTGCGTCCGCTTTCTTGCGCCGGTCGCGCGGCGGCGTCGACCAGCGGCTCCGCCCCTTCCTTGAGCGTCTGCGCGGCCTGGTCGACCTGCTCGCCCGCCCGCTTGGCGGTGCCGGCGTTGTCGCAGCCGTTCAGGATCAGCAGGCTGGTCAGTAGCGCCAGCACGCTATAGGAGGCATGCCAGGGATGGGTGCGCTTGGATCTTGCCGGGATGGCGGAGGCGATCCCGGCCCCATTCCATTCGTACAACTGCATGTGTTCGTCGTTGAGATGCTGCGTGGTCGTGCGCATAGGTCGGTTCTCCTGGTTCCATCGGATAACCGGCGGCGCTACGCCGCCGGCCTGATCCTGCGGTCGTCGCTCAAGGCTTGATCAGCAGGTCGTTCTTGACGCCTTTCACGCCCTCGACGCTGTGCGCGATTTTTTCGGCCTGGGCGATTTGCGATTCGTTTTTCACCCAGCCGGACAACTGGACCGTGCCCTTGTGGGTTTCCACGTTGACGCCCAGACCCTTCGCGCCTTCGTCCTTCAGCAGCAGCGCCTTCACCTTGGCGGTGATCCAGGCGTCGTCGACATATTTGCCGGCCTTGATGCGGTCGTTGTTGGCGCTGGCCTTGATGAATTCGTCGCTGTTCAGGCGCTGGTCGCGGTTGGCGTCGCCTTCGCGGAAAGCCTGTTCCTGACCGCCTTGAGCCAGGAATTCCTCCAGGCTGATGGTGCCGTCGCCGTTGCTGTCATACGCCTTGAAGCCGGGCGCCGCCGGAGCGGCCAGGGCCGGCGCTGCGGCGAAGACGCTCAGCACGCCGGCAAGGGTCAAATCAAGGAAGCGCTGGTCAAAGGATTTCATGTCTATCTCCTGTAGTGAGTCGATTCGAATGCAGGTGCACTCAAGCCGCTATCCAGCGACAACCGTGCCAGTTGTATTTTTATTAATAAAATCATTTGGATAGAAGACCTTCCCGGGCCGGACGGGCGAGCAGCCCGGAAAAGGCGGGCTGATTTGTCGCCTGCTGGCGACGGATGGAGGCGGTTTTTTTCAAGCCTTTGTTTTTATTTGATTCTTCTGTATGGATTCAGCGACATCCGGGAAAAGGGCTGGAAGGAAGCATAAAAAAAGGGAGCCTGGCTCCCCGCTAATGCGATGCGGCAAGTTTCAGGGCGCCGGCGGCCGCCGGCCGCCGACCAGCAATGCCAGAAACACCACCAGACCGACGGCGAACAGCGCTTTGGCGATCCAGGCTGCGGTGCCTGCCGCGCCGGCAAAGCCGAAAACTCCGGCGATGATGGCGACGATCAGAAATGTAATGGCCCATCCGAACATGGCGTTCTCCTCTTGGCGTTGATGAAGGCGCGCGAAGGCGGTAGCCGCTTCTTGCAGGGGATGTGCCAGATGAAGGGTCTGCTTTTGAATCAAGCGCTTGGCGTTCCGCCCCGGCGCCGGCGCGGCGTCGGTGAAGGTCCGCTGTCGCCTGTGCCCGACGCTCAGGCGGTTTCGTCGCGCTCCTGGAACAGCGCGGGGGAGAGGCCGTGGCGTTGCAGCAGCCGATAGACCTCGGTGCGGTTGCGGCCGGCCAGCCGCGCCACCTCGCTGACCTGGCCGCGGGTCAGCTTCAGCAGGGTGATCAGGTAGTCGCGCTCGAACGCGGCGCGCGCCTCCGCCAGCGGCTGGATCTCGGCCGGCTTGTCGCGCAGCGCGCGCGCCACCAGGCTGGCCGGGATGGTCGAGGTGGTGCACAGGGCGACGCACTGCTCAAGCGCATTCTGCAGCTGGCGGATATTGCCCGGCCAGTCGGCCGCGGTCAGCATGTCGAGCGCGTCGGGGGCAAAGCCGTGGATGCGGCGGGAGTATTTCCCGGTCAGCGCGGCGAGGAAATGCCGCGCCAGCAGCGGAATGTCCTCGCGCCGCTCGCGCAGCGGCGGCAGCGTGAGGCCGACCACGTTGAGGCGGTAGTAGAGATCCTCGCGGAATTCGCCGCCGGCGATGGCCGCCTCCAGGTCGCGGTGGGTGGCCGACAGGATGCGCACGTCGACCGCGCGCGTCTCGGTCGAGCCGACCGGCCGTACCTCGCCTTCCTGCAGCACGCGCAGCAGCTTGACCTGCAGCGGCGGAGGCATGTCGCCGATTTCGTCGAGGAAAACGGTGCCGCCGTTGGCGCTGAGAAAGAGGCCGGCATGGTCGCGCCCGGCGCCGGTGAAGGCTCCCTTGACGTGGCCGAACAGTTCCGATTCGAGCAATTCCGCCGGGATCGCGCCGCAGTTGATCGCGACGAAGGGCTTGCCGTGGCGCGGACTGGCGCGGTGGATGGCGCGCGCCAGCAGCTCCTTGCCGGTGCCCGATTCGCCCTGGATCAACAGCGAGGCCTCGCTTTGCGCCGCCAGCCTGGCTTCGGCCAGCAGCGCGTCCATCGCCGGGCTGGCGGTGACGATTTCGCTGCGCCAGTCGTCGTCGCCCGCCTCCGGGCCGCTGCCGGCGAGCCGGGTGGCGCGCTTCAGCAGGTCGATCAGGGTGGGCGCGTCGTAGGGCTTGGTCAGGTAACCGAACAGCCCCTGCTGGGTCGCAGCCACCGCGTCGGGGATGGTGCCGTGCGCGGTCAGCACGATCACCGGCAGCGCCGGGTCGCGCGCATGGATGGCGCGGAACAGCGCCATGCCGTCCATGCCGGCCATCTGCATGTCGGTCAGCACGGCGTCGGGGCGCGCCAGCGCCAGCTGCGCCAGCGCCGCCTCGCCGCTGTCGACCGCGTCCACCCTGAAGCCGTTGGCTTCCAGCCGCAGGGTGATCAGTTCGCGCAGCGCCGCGTCGTCGTCCACCAGCAGAATACCCGGTCTTTTCATGGCGTTTTGGCGGGAATGGTGCGCTGCTGCAGGGATTTTTCCAGCGCCTTGATCTGCTCCAGCTTGTCCTGCAATTCCTGCGCGCGCGCAGTCTGCTGCCTGAGTTCGATGCGCGCCTTGAGCGATTTTTTCATCAGATCGAGCAGCGGCTGCGCGCGCGGGTCGGCCTCGCTGAGCGCGCCGAGGATTTTGAGGCTGCGTTCGAGCGCCTCCACGCCGTCCTCGCGTTCCAGCAGGGCGGCCAGCTGAAAGCGGCGGGCGTCGTCGTGGCGGCGTTCGCCTTCCAGTTCGGCCAGTTCGCGCCGCCGCTGCTCGGCGGACAGCGCCGCCACCCGCGCCAGTTCGCCCAACAGTGCGGCGGCCCCGCCCGGTTCGGCCTGGACGGCGCGGAAGGGCGGACGCTCGGGGGCGGGCGGGGCGGCACAGGCGCTCAATAGCAGCAGGCCGGCAAGAAGAACCGATTTAAGCGTCATCGCGGGGCAAGGGCCAGGTTAAGCGGGCCAGGTTAATTTAAAGCAGGTCGACCACGGCGGGCAATCGATCACCTCGATGCCGCCGCCGGCGGCCAGCAGGTATTCGCGCACGATCGACAGTCCCAGTCCGCTGCCCTTGATCGTGCTGGCGGGCTGGCGCGCGCCCTGGAAAAACGGCTCGAAAACGCGCGGGCGCTCGGCCTGCGGGATGCCGTCGCCCTGGTCGCACACCCATATTGCGACGGCCTCCCCGGCGGGCGCGCTTTTCACCAGGATGCGCCCGCCCTCGGGGCTGAATTTGATCGCATTGGACAACAGGTTGTCGAGCACGGTTTCCAGTTGATTGCGATCGGCGCGCAGCGTGGCTGCGGCCAGCTGCGCCTCGACCCGGATTCCGCGTGCGTCGAGTGCCAGCCGCTGCCGCGCCAGCACGCTGGCGAGGGCAGCGGCCAGCGCTTGCGGGACGGCGGGCGGCAGGGTGGCGTCGCGCATCATGCCGCCGTAGCGGATCAGGTCTTCGATGCGCTTCTGCAACTCGCGGCTGCCGCTGTCCATGATGCCGACGATGCTGCGCTGGCGCGGGTTGAGGCTGCCCGCGAGTTCGTCGCCCAGCAGCGCCACGCCCTCGCGCAACGAGGCAAGCGGGGTTTTCAGTTCGTGCGAGACGTGGCGCAGGAAGCGCAGTTTCTGCTCTTCCAGCGCCTGTAGGCGCTGGCGCAGCCAGTCGACCTCGCGCCCCAGTTCGACGATGTCCTGCGGCCCGCTGATCGCCGGCAAGGGGCGCAGGTCGGCGCGGCCGAGCTGCTGGATCGAGGCCTTGAGCTGCTTGATCGGGCGGTTGATCATCCAGGAAAACACCGCGGCCAGCAGCAGCGTCAGCGGAATCAGCGCCAGCGCCAGCACGATCAGCCGCTGCCGGGTGGTCTGCACCGCCGTTTCCAGCGCCTGCAGCTCGCGCTGCACGGCGGCGTCGGCCTGGACGAGCAGCGTTCGCGCGTTGGCATGCAGCGCATCGAAGGCGGGGTCGAGCGTATGGAAGCGGGTGCTGTCGAGAAACGCCCCCGGTTGCAGCTGGCGATACAGCGTCTGGCTGCGTGTTCGCAGCGCGGCCAGCGTGGCGTGCGACGCGGCGTCGACGAGCTGCGTATCGAGCTGCGCCAGCTGGGCCTGAAGTTCGCTGAAGCGTGTCCGCAGGGCGGGGCCGAACTCGGCGTCCTGCAGCAGATGGTATTGCCCGGCGGCACGCTGCAGCTGGCTGACCGATTCGACGATCTGCCGCACGTCGCGCGTGATGGCGAGGCTGTTGCGGGTGAACTGGCGCTGGGTGTCGACCACCCCCTGCAGCACGTGCACCGCGTTGATCAGGCCGCTCGCCAGCGGCACGATCAGCACGCTCATGGCGACGATGACCAGGATGGTGAACGAGCGGGGGTAGTAGGGGCCAGGAAGCATCCGGATAGGGGGTGGTGGCAATGCCGCAGCATACCCCGGTTGGGTGGGCGCGACGGCGGGGACCGCCATCGCATGCCGCAGGTCTACAGCAGGTCGAGGTAGCCGAGGATGCCCTTGGCCGCCTCGCGGCCTTCCCATACCGCGGTCACCACCAGGTCGGAGCCGCGCACCATGTCACCGCCGGCGAAGATTTTCGGATTGGCAGTCTGGAAGGCGTGCTGCTGACCCTGGGCGATGACGCGGCCGCCCGGGTCGGTCGCGATGCCGTGGTCGGTAAACCACGGCTGCGGGTTGGGGCGGAAGCCGAAGGCGACGATCACGCGGTCGGCGGGAACGATTTCCTCCGAGCCGGGGATCACCACCGGGGTGCGGCGGCCGCGCGCATCCGCCGGGCCGAGTTCGGTGGTGACGAGCTTGACGCCTTCGACCTTGCCGTCGCCGACGATCTCGACCGGCTGGCGGTTCCACAGGAATTGCACGCCTTCTTCCCTGGCGTTGCCGACTTCGCGCTTGGAGCCGGGCATGTTCTTCTCGTCGCGGCGGTAGGCGCAGGTGACCGAGGCCGCGCCCTGGCGGATGCTGGTGCGGTTGCAGTCCATCGCGGTGTCGCCGCCGCCGAGCACCACCACGCGCTGGTCTTTCATGTCACGATATTTTTCGTTGGGATCGGCGGCCTCGTCGGGATTGGCCAGATCGAGGCACCTGCGCACGTTGGAAATCAGGAAGGGCAGCGCTTCCAGCACGCCGGGCAGGTCCTCGCCGGGGAAGCCGCCTTTCATGTAGGTGTAGGTGCCCATGCCCATGAACACGGCGTCGTATTCGTCGAGCAGGGCCTGCATCGACACGTCCTTGCCGATGTCGGTGTTGAGGCGGAATTCGACGCCCATGCCCTCGAACACTTCGCGGCGGCGCGTCATCACCGTCTTTTCCATCTTGAATTCGGGGATGCCGAAGGTGAGCAGGCCGCCGATCTCGTCGTAGCGGTCGTACACCACCGGCGTGACGCCGTTCCTCGCCAGCACGTCGGCGCAGCCGAGGCCGGCCGGCCCGGCGCCGATCACCGCGACCCGCTTGCCGGTCGCCACCACGTTCGACATGTCGGGGCGCCAGCCGGCCTTGAAGGCCTCCTCGGAGATGTAGCGCTCGACCTGGCCGATGGTCACCGCGCCGAAGCCGCCGCCGTTGCCGAAGCCGTCGCTGTTGAGGGTGCAGGCGCCCTCGCACAGGCGGTCCTGCGGACAGACGCGGCCGCACACCTCGGGCAGCGAATTGGTCTGGTGGCTCAATTCGGCCGCTTCGAACAGGCGGCCTTCGGTCACCAGCTTCAACCAGTTGGGAATGTAGTTGTGCACCGGGCACTTCCACTCGCAGTAGGGGTTGCCGCAGCCGAGGCAGCGGTCGGCCTGCTCCTGCGCGTGCGCCGGGTCCAGCAGCGCGTAGATTTCACGGAACTCGTGCTTGCGCACGTCGGCGGGGGTTTTCGCGCCGTCGCGCCGCGGCTGCTTCAGGAACTGGAATACGTCACCCATCATGCTTCCAATACTTCACGTTGCTGGCCGGGCAGGTCCTCGACCAGGTCTTCAATCGAAATCCGCTTTGGCTTGACCAGCCACACCTTCGCCAGCGTGGCGTCGAAGTCGGCCAGCAGCGCCTTCGCGCGTGCGCTGCCGGTCAGCGTCAGGTGACGCTCGACCTGCGCTTCGAGAAAGTCGCGGTAGGGCGCGGTTTCGACGCTGGTGATGCGGGTGAGCTCGACCATTTCCTTGTTCGCCCTGGACACGAAGTCGCCCGCGTCGTCGACGACGAAGGCCATGCCGCCCGACATGCCGGCGCCGAAGTTGAGGCCGGTGTCGCCGAGCACGATGACGGTGCCGCCGGTCATGTATTCGCAGCCGTGGTCGCCGATGCCTTCCACCACCGCCAGCGCCCCCGAGTTGCGCACGCCGAAGCGCTCGCCGGCCATGCCCGCGGCGTAGAGCTCGCCGCCGGTGGCGCCGTAGAGGCAGGTGTTGCCGATGATGATGTTGCGCGCGGCCTCGAAGCTCGCGCGCTTCGGCGGATAGATCACCAGGCGGCCGCCGCCCATGCCCTTGCCGACGTAGTCGTTGGCGTCGCCTTCGAGCGTCAGGGTGAGGCCCTTGTGGTTCCACACGCCGAAGCTCTGCCCGGCCGAGCCGGCGAGGTCGATGCGGATGGTGTCGTCGGGCAGGCCGTGGGCACCGTGCGCCCGCGCGATCTCGCCCGACAGGCGCGCGCCGATCGAGCGGTTGACGTTGCGGATCTCGTAGGCGAGCTTGACTTTCGTGCCCGCGCGGATCGCGCCGATCGCGTCGGCGACCATTCTTTCGGCCAGCTCGCCCTTGTCGAACGAGGGGTTGCGTTCCTGCTGCGCGAAGCGCGGCGCGTCGGTCGGGATGTCGCCCTGGCTCAACAGCGCGCCGAGCTTGAGCCGCCCCTGGCGCGGCGTGTCGCCGGCCGAGACGTCGAGCAGGTCGGTGCGGCCGATGAGGTCGGTCAGCCTGCGGATGCCGAGCGAGGCCATCAGCTCGCGCGTCTCCTCGGCGACGAACTTGAAGTAGTTCACCACCATCTCGGGCAGGCCGATGAAATGCTCGCGCCTGAGCGTGTCGTTCTGCGTGGCGACCCCGGTGGCGCAGTTGTTGAGATGGCAGATGCGCAGGAACTTGCAGCCCAGCGCGACCATCGGGCCGGTGCCGAAGCCGAACGACTCGGCGCCGAGGATCGCCGCCTTGACGACGTCGAGGCCGGTCTTCAGGCCGCCGTCGGTCTGCACCCGCACGCGGCCGCGCAGGCCATTCGCGCGCAGTACCTGCTGCGCCTCCGAGAGGCCCAGCTCCCACGGGGTGCCGGCGTACTTCACGCTGCTGAGCGGCGAGGCGCCAGTTCCGCCGTCGTAGCCGGAAATCGTGATGAGGTCGGCGTAGGCCTTGGCGACGCCGGCGGCGATGGTGCCGACGCCGGGTTCGGCGACCAGCTTCACCGACACCAGCGCGTCGGGGTTGACCTGCTTGAGGTCATAAATCAGCTGCGCCAGGTCCTCGATCGAATAGATGTCGTGGTGCGGCGGCGGCGAGATCAGCGGCGTGCCGGGCTTGCAGTGGCGCAGGGAGGCGATCAGCGGCGAGCACTTGTCGCCCGGCAGCTGGCCGCCTTCACCGGGCTTGGCGCCCTGGGCGATCTTGATCTGCAGCACCTCGGCGTTGACGAGGTAAGTCGCGGTGACGCCGAAGCGGCCCGAGGCGACCTGCTTGATCTTGGACGCCTTGATCGTGCCGTAGCGCTTCGGATCCTCGCCGCCTTCGCCCGAATTGGAGCGCCCGCCGATGCGGTTCATGCCCTCGGCGAGCGCCTCGTGCGCTTCGGGCGACAAGGCCCCCAAGGACATGCCGGCGGAATCGAAGCGCTTGAGAATGACGTCCAGCGGCTCGACCTCGTCCAGCGGGATGGGCGTGGCGGCCTTCAGCTTCATCAGGTCGCGGATCATCGCCACCGGGCGGTTGTTCACCAGCGCGGAATATTTCTTGTATTCGGCGTAGTCGCCGGTCTTCACCGCCTTCTGCAACTGCTGCACCACGTCCGGGTTGTAGGCGTGGAACTCCTCGCCGAACATGAACTTCAGCAGGCCGCCGGCCGACAGCGGCTTCAGCGGGTTGAACGCGGCGCGATGCAGGGCCATCTGGTCGGTTTCCAGATCGCCGAAATTAGCCCCGGAAATCCGCGACACCGTGCCTTTCAGGCACAGCTCGACCACGTCTTCATGCAGCCCGACCGCCTCGAACAACTGCGCGCCGCGGTAGCTCGCCACCAGCGAGATGCCCATCTTGGAGAGCACCTTGTAGAGGCCCTTGTCCATGCCCTTGCGGAAGTTGGCCAGCGCCTTGTCGAGGCTGGGCTTGATCTCGCCGGTCCGCACGAACTCGCCGATGACCTGGTAGGCGAGGTAGGGGTAGACGGCGGTCGCGCCGTAGCCGATCAGGCAGGCGTAGTGGTGGGGGTCGCGCACGGTGCCGGTTTCCACCACGATGTTGGCGTTGCAGCGCAAGCCGGCATCGATCAGCGCGTGGTGCACGGCGCCGGTGGCGAGGAGCGCGTGGATCGGCATGCGGTCGCGGGCGACGTTGCGGTCGCTCAGCACGAGGATCACCTTGCCTGCTTTCACCGCGTCGATCGCGCGCGCCGTCAGCGTGCGCAGCGCACCTTCCAGCACCGTCGCCACCGGGTCGTAGTGAAGGTCCAGCGTGCAGGTGGCGAACGCCGGATCGTTCAGGTTCAAGAGCTGGTCGAAGGCTTCCTTCGACAGCAGCGGGGTGTGGACTTCGACCCGATGGGCGTGTTCGGGGCTTTCCTCGAACAGGTTGCGCTCGGGACCGAAGGCGGTGTTGAGCGACATCACGATCGCCTCGCGGATCGGGTCGATCGGCGGGTTGGTGACCTGCGCGAACTGCTGGCGCAGGTAGTCGAACGGCGAGCGCACTTTCTGGCTCAAGACCGCCATCGGCGTGTCGTCGCCCATCGAGCCGATCGCCTCGGCGCCGTCCTCGGCGAGCACGCGCAGCAACTGCTCGCGCTCCTCGAAGCTGACGTTGAAGAGCTTCTGGTGGACGAGCAGGCTCGGCGCGTCCATCACCGCCATGTCGGCGTCCTGGCTGGCCGAAAGGTCGAGCTTGATCGCGCTGGCCTTCAGCCAGTCGCGGTAGGGATTGCGTCCCTTCAGTTCATTGTCGATGTCCTCCGACATCAAGAGGCGTCCGGTCGCGAGGTCGGCGGCGACCATCTGGCCGGGCTTGACGCGGCCCTTCTTCTCGACGTTGGCGGGGTCGATCGGCCACACGCCGACTTCGGAAGCGATGGTGAGGATGCGGTCCTTGGTCAGCACCCAGCGCGCGGGCCTGAGACCGTTGCGGTCGAGCGCACACACGGCGTAGCGGCCGTCGGTCAGCACGACGCCGGCGGGGCCGTCCCACGGCTCCATGTGCATCGAGTTGTACTGGTAGAAGGCCCGGATGTCGGCGTCCATGGCCTCGACGTTCTGCCAGGCCGGCGGGATCACCAGGCGCAGCGCGCGGAACAGGCCCGCGCCGCCCATCACCAGGCCCTCGACCATGTTGTCGAGGCTCATCGAGTCGGAGCCTTTGGTGCCGACGATCGGGCGCACCGCGTCCATGTCCGGGATCAGCGGGCTGGAGAATTTCTGTTCGCGCGCGCGGCTCCAGTTGCGGTTGCCCTGCACGGTGTTGATCTCGCCGTTGTGCGCGAGATAGCGGAAGGGCTGTGCCAGGCGCCACTGCGGCCAGGTGTTGGTCGAGAAGCGCTGGTGGAAGACGACCAGGCTCGACGCGAAGCGCGGGTCGTTCAGGTCCGGGTAGAACACCGGTAGCTTCTCCGGCATCACCAGGCCCTTGTAGCTGATGACGCGCGAGGAGAGCGTCGGCAGGTAGAACACCGGGTCAGCCGCCTCCAGCGCCTTTTCAGCCTGACGGCGCGCGATGTAGAGCTTGCGCTCGAAGTGGTCGTCGCTGATATCGGCCGGCGCGTTGACGAACACCTGCTCGATATGCGGCAGCGATTCCAGCGCCGATTCGCCGCATACCGACGGATCGGTCGGCACCCGGCGGAAGCCGGCGACGACGAGGCCCTGCGCTTCGAGCGATGCCTTCAGCGTGGCGCGGGCATGCGCTTGCGGTGTCGCGTCGCGCGAGAGGAAGACGAGGCCGGCGGCGTACAGCTCGCCGAGCGCGAAGCCCGCCTCGGCGGCGACCGCACGCAGGAAGGCATCGGGTTTCTTGAACAGCAGGCCGCAGCCGTCGCCCGACAGTCCGTCCGCGGCGATCGCGCCGCGGTGCGTCATGCAGGCGAGCGAACCGATCGCGTTTCGTACTAGAGTGTGACTGGGTTGGTTGTCGATCTGCGCTATAAGGCCGAAGCCGCAGCTGTCCTGTTCGAAGTCGGGTGAATACAGCGTCCCGTCCAGCCAACCTTGTCGTTCCATGATTCCGTGTGCCCAGTCAACAACGGCCTGCCCAGCAGGCAAGCCGTAAAAAACAAAAATTTTAGCGAAAAGTACAAAATTCTAATTCCATGCCCCGCGAATTACAACAATTATTTGGGCTGCTTTTTTTGCCGAAGCCTTGCCGTGGCAAGGGATTCCGTGCGGGCCGGAACTGAGCGTGTGAGTGGGAATGCCCGCTTCCCTCTCCTGCGAGGAGACTGTCCATGAAGCTGCTGAGCTGGAACATTCAATGGGGGCGTGGCCTGGACGGCCGGGTCGACCTTGCGCGCACCCTGCGCACCCTTGGTGAGTTGGGCGATTTCGACGTCATCTGCCTGCAGGAGGTCGCGGTCAACTTCCCCGGCCTGCCCGGCAGCCGCGGCGAGGACCAGATGGCCGAGCTGTCCGCCGGCCTGCCCGGCTACGCGGCGGTCTATGGCGCCGCGACCGACGTGCCCGACGGCCGCGGCGGCCGCAAGTGCTTCGGCAACGCCCTTTTCTCCCGCCTGCCCGTCGGCCAGGTATGGCGGCATCTCTTGCCGTGGCCGGCCGAGCCGGGCGCGCCCAGCATGCAGCGGGTGCTGATCGAGGCCGTGGTCGAAGCCGATGTCGGCCCGCTGCGGGTGATGACCACGCATCTGGAGTACTACTCGCGGCTTCAGCGCACGATGCAGATCGACGCCATCCGCCGCCTGCACGCCGAAGCCTGCGCCATGTCGGCGCGCTCGCCGCAGGCCGAAGAGCAGGGCGGTTCGTTCGAGGTGTTTCCCCGGCCCGCCGCGGCGCTGTTGTGCGGCGACATGAACTTCCCCGCCTCGGCGCCCGAGCGGGCGCAAATCCTCGCCCCGTTCGCCGGCGGCGAACCCGGCTTTCGCGATGCCTGGGAAATGCTGCATCCCGGCGAACCGCATGCCCCCACGGTCGGCATCCATCCGGTCGATTTCGTCAGTCGGCCTGAATGCTTCGATTTCGTCTTCGTCACCGAAGGCCTGGTGAACTGCCTCAAGGCGCATGGCATCGATAGCGCGACCGCGGCGTCAGACCATCAGCCGGTGTGGGTGGAGCTGGTCTGACCGGCGATCCAGCGCGCGCTTACTTCTTCGCGCCTTCCTTGGCGTTGCGCGCCATACCCCCGCCTGCAAACGCCCGGTCTGCCGCCGCCTTGGCGGCTTCCATTGCATTGCGTGCCGCGTCCCTGGCTTCTTCGGCCGCTTTGCGTGCCGTCGTGCCGCCCGATTTGGCCATCTGTTCGGCCGCTGCCACCGCCTTCGTCATCGCCCCCTTGCTGGCGACCGCCGCTTTCTTCGCGGATTCCTCCACTTTGCGAGCGGCGTCCATGGAGGTTGCGGTGGCGCTTCTGCTGGCCTCGGCGGCCTTGTGTGCGGCGAGCTTTGCGGCTTCCTCGGCATCCTTCGCCGCTTGTCTGGCCGCATTGGCGGTTTTCTGCGACGCCTCGCTGACGGCCAGCTCGGCCTTCTCCAGGGCCACGGCGGCGGCGTCTGCAGCCTTCCGTATCGCCGCCCTGGCCTCCTCTGCCGCCTGCCTTGCACTGTCCTCGGCTTTCTGCATGGAGGCTTCGCTTCCTGCAACCGGTTTTGCCGCAGGCGCTTCGGCGGCCGAGGCCGTCGCCCCCGCCATCAATGCAGACAGGATCAACCATTCTATTGATTTCATTGCGTTCTCCTTGCAGTCACGGGCGGGTTTGCCGGCTGTTTGCTTGGGCGCCGGCCGAGCGTTTCGGAATCGGGCGCGCTAAACACAGCATAGACGCCGTTGGCGGCGTGGTTCGGGCGGAAGGCCGGTACCCGGCTTGGCTGGCCCAGCCGGATTGCTATGCTCAGGCGTGAAGGTCGGGCTATTGGACGGGAGGCGGAAAAGATGGCGGTTTTGCGCGGCAAGTCCGCGGCACGCGGCGCGGAACGGGCGCGCGTCGTCGCGCAAAGCCACGACACCCTGGAGTGGCGGCGCTGGGGGCCATACCTCGGCGAACGCCAATGGGGGACCGTGCGCGAGGACTACAGCCGCGACGGCGACGCCTGGAGCTATTTCAGCCACGACCACGCGCGCAGCCGCGCGTATCGCTGGGGCGAGGACGGCATCGCAGGCATCTGCGACAAGTACCAGCACCTCTGCCTCGCGCTGGCGCTGTGGAACGGCGAGGACCCGTTTCTCAAGGAACGGCTGTTCGGGCTCACCAACAGCGAGGCCAACCACGGCGAGGACGTGAAGGAGCTCTACTACTACCTCGACGCCACTCCCACCCATTCCTACCTCAGGATGCTCTACAAGTACCCGCAGCGCGCGTTTCCCTACGCGCAGCTGCGGGACGAGAACCGCCGCCGCGGCAGGGAGATGCCGGAGTTCGAGCTGATCGACAGCGGCGTATTCGACGACGACCGCTATTTCGACGTCTTCGTCGAATACGCCAAGGCCGGCCCCCACGACATCCTGATGCAGGTCAGCGCGCACAACCGGGGCGCGGCAGACGCGCCGCTGCACATCCTGCCGCAGCTCTGGTTCAGAAACGAATGGTCGTGGGGTGAACCGGATGCCCGGCCGGAGCTGTCCGTGGACGGGCGCGGCGGCATCGTGGCGCGCCACGCCAGGCTGGGGACGTATCACTGCTACCTGGAAGGCACCCCCGAACTGCTGTTCTGCGACAACGAAACCAATGCGCGGCGCCTGTACGGCATGCCGAATGCGGGCTATTTCAAGGACGCGTTCCACGAGCGCGTGGTCAACGGCAATCGCGACGCCGTCAACCCGGCGCACACCGGCACCAAGGCCGCAGCGCACTTCGTCTTCACGGTGCCGGTCGCGGGCAGCGTGACGGTCCGCCTGCGCCTGAGCAGGGATCCGGCGCAGCAGCCGTTCGCGGATTTCGCTCAAGTGCTGGCGCTACGCCACACCGAGGCCGACGCCTACTACGATGCGCTGCAAACCGGCATCGACGATGCGGACGCGCGGCTGATCCAGCGCCAGGCCCTCGCCGGACTGATCTGGAGCAAACAGTTCTACTACTTCGACGTGCCGCGCTGGCTCGACGGCGATCCGGGCATGCCGGCACCGCCCGCGGAGCGCCGGCGCGGACGCAACAGCGACTGGGGCCACCTCAACAATGCCGATGTGATCTCCATGCCCGACAAGTGGGAATACCCCTGGTACGCGGCGTGGGATCTCGCCTTCCACTGCATCCCCTTGGCCATGGTCGACCCCGCGTTTGCCAAGGAGCAGCTCGTGCTGATGACGCGCGAGTGGTACATGCACCCCAACGGGCAGATCCCCGCCTACGAATGGGCGTTCGGCGACGTCAACCCGCCGGTTCACGCCTGGGCCGCGTGGGAGGTCTACCGGAGCGAGCGCGACGCCAACGGCGGCCGCGGCGACACCGCTTTCCTCGAGCGCATCCTGCACAAGCTGCTGCTCAACTTCACCTGGTGGGTGAACCGCAAGGATCCCGCCGGCCACAACGTGTTCCAGGGCGGCTTCCTCGGCCTCGACAACATCGGCGTGCTCGACCGCAGCCGCCCGCTGCCGGGCGGCGGCACCATCGAGCAGGCCGACGGCACCAGCTGGATGGCGATGTACTGCCTCAACCTGATGCGCATCGCCCTCGAGCTTGCGCAGACCAACCACGTCTACGAGGACATCGCGACCAAGTTCTTCGAGCACTTCCTCTACATCGCCCGCGCCATGAACAACATCGGCGACCAGGGCATCGGCCTGTGGGACGAGGAAGACCAGTTCTTCTACGACGTGCTGCGCTTTCCGGATGGCAGCATGACGCCGCTGCGGGTGCGCTCCATGGTCGGGCTGATCCCGCTGTTCGCGGTCGAAATCCTCGAGCCGGAACTGCTCGAACGCCTGCCGGGCTTCAAGCTGCGGCTCGAGTGGTTCATGAAGTACCGCCCCGAGCTCGCGGCGCTGGTTTCCCACTGGATGGAGCCGGGGCGCGGCAACCGCCGCCTGCTGTCGCTGCTGCGTCCGCATCGCATGCGGCGCCTGCTGCAGCGCATGCTGGATGAAGACGAATTCCTGTCCGCCTACGGCGTGCGCTCGCTCTCCCGCGCACACCGCGACCAGCCCTATCTGGCCTCCCTCGACGGCCACCCCGTGAGCGTGAACTACCAGCCGGCGGAATCGGAGTCGGGCCTGTTCGGCGGCAATTCCAACTGGCGCGGCCCCATCTGGTTCCCGGTCAACTATCTGCTGGTGAACGCCCTCTACCGCTTCGCCGATTTCTACGGCGAGGGGCTGAAGGTGGAGTGCCCGACCGGCTCAGGCCGCGAGCTGTGCCTCGATGAAATCGCCGACGAACTGACGCGCCGCCTCATCGGCATCTTCCGCCGCGACGGCCAGGGCGGCCGCCCGTTTTTCGGCGCCAGCGACAAACAGAACAGCGACCCGCACTTCCGCGACCACATCCTGTTCCACGAATATTTCCACGGCGACAGCGGGCGCGGCCTGGGCGCCTTGCACCAGACCGGCTGGACCGGGCTGGTGGCGAAGCTGCTGCAGCCGCGGCGGTAACAAGCGGCGCTCGCATGATGGGCGAGGCGACGCTGTCAGGCCGGGTAGGGTCGAGCCACGTTGATTCCCCGACCCGGGCCGAACCATTGAGCGAAATTTGCGGTAAGCGGGAGGTCTGCTTTGGATCGCAATGGCGGTGCGCACCAACTGGGCAAAGAAAAGCCCGCATTACGCGGGCTTATGCATTTTTTATTGCATCTTGTTGGATTTGAATTTGGTGGAGCGGAGGAGGATCGAACTCCCGACCTTCGCATTGCGAACGCGACGCTCTCCCAGCTGAGCTACCGCCCCAGTGCGGCGGATTATAACTTCAGCGGCGCGATGCGGAAAGCGCGGCGAGGCAGGCGGGCAGATTGGGCAGGACGCGGGCGGCGAGCCAGCCGAACAGGACGCCGCCGCTGTTGGCGAGCGCGTCGAGCCCATCGGGCTGGCGGTTGGGGGTGAGGCCCTGCAGCAGTTCAATGGCGGCGCCGAACAGCGCCACCGCAACGGCGAGCTTCCAGCGCCGCTCCACGACGAGCTGCGCCCACCAGAACATCAGCACGGCATAGCCGGCGAAGTGGACGATCTTGTCGGCGTGGCTGCCGCTTTCGCCCAGCATCGGGGGCGAAAGCGAAACCACCAGTGTGACGACGATGCCGAGCCAGCCGCCCAGCTTCCACAGTCGCTCGATCACGCGCTGCGCTGCGCCCAGCGCAGCATGGCGACGCCGGCGACGACCATCGGCAGCGACAGCCATTGCCCCATCGAGAGGCCGAGCCCCAAGAGGCCGAGGAAGCTGTCGGGCTCGCGGGCGAATTCGGCGAGGAAGCGCAGGCTGCCGTAGCCGATCAGGAACACGCCGGAAACCGCGCCGACCGGGCGCGGCTTGCTGGAATAGAGCCACAGGATGGCGAACAGCAGCAGGCCTTCGCCGGCGAACTGGTACAGCTGCGAGGGATGCCGTGCGATGCCGTCGCCCGCCTGCGGGAACAGCATGCCCCACGGCAGGTCGGTGGCGCGCCCCCACAGTTCGCCGTTGATGAAGTTGCCGAGCCGCCCGGCGGCGAGTCCCAGCGGCACCAGCGGGGCGATGAAATCGGTGACGGCGAGCCAGCGCAGGCGGTGGCGGCGCGCGAACAGCGCCATCGCGATGATGACGCCGAGGAAGCCGCCGTGAAAGCTCATGCCGCCTTCCCACAGCTTGAGGATGTCGAGCGGGTTGGCCAGGTATTCCGCCGGCTTGTAGAACAGCACGTAGCCCAGCCGGCCGCCGAGGATGACGCCGAGCACGCCGTAGAACAGCACGTCGTCGAGCATTTGCGCGTTCCAGCCGGTCCACGGCCGGTGCGCGATGCACCAGCGCCCGAGCAGGATGACCTGGATGAAGGCGATGAGATACATGAGGCCGTACCAGTGGACGGCGACGGGCCCGAGCTGCAGGGCGACGGGGTCGAATTGCGGATGGACGAGCATGTATAAGGGGGCCAGGAGTCAGGGGTTAGGGGCTAGGGATTTGGCGAAGCGCCCGGGTAAAATGCGAGGCTGATTATAGATTGAGTGAGCATCATGCCTGACTACCGTTCCTGGACAACCACCCGTGGCCGCAACATGGCGGGAGCGCGTGCGCTGTGGCGCGCCACCGGCATGAAGGACGGCGATTTCAGCAAGCCCATCGTCGCCATCGCCAACTCGTTCACCCAGTTCGTGCCGGGCCACGTGCATCTGAAGGACATGGGCCAGCTGGTGGCGCGCGAAATCGAGGCGGCCGGCGGCGTGGCGAAGGAATTCAACACCATCGCGGTCGACGACGGCATCGCCATGGGGCACGGCGGCATGCTGTACAGCTTGCCGAGCCGCGACCTCATCGCCGACTCGGTCGAGTACATGGTCAACGCGCACTGCGCCGACGCGCTGGTGTGCATCTCCAACTGCGACAAGATCACCCCCGGCATGCTGAATGCCGCGCTGCGGCTGAACATCCCCACGGTGTTCGTTTCTGGCGGGCCGATGGAAGCCGGCAAGGTGGTGTGGGACAAGCAGACCATCAAGCTCGACCTGGTCGACGCCATGGTGTCGGCGGCCGACGCCAAGTTCAGCGACGACAAGGTCAACCAGCTGGAACGCTCGGCCTGCCCGACCTGCGGCTCGTGCTCGGGCATGTTCACCGCCAACTCGATGAACTGCCTGACCGAGGCGCTGGGACTTTCGCTGCCGGGCAACGGCTCGCTCTTGGCGACCCACGCCGACCGCAGGAACCTGTTCCTTGCCGCCGCGCGCCTGATCGTCCGCAACACCCGCCGTTATTACGAGGACGGCGATACCCGTGTGCTGCCGCGCGCGATCGCCAGCTTCGACGCCTTCGAGAACGCCATCGCGCTCGACATCGCGATGGGCGGCTCGACCAACACCGTGCTGCATCTGCTGGCCGCCGCGCACGAGGCCGGCGTCGATTTCACCATGGCCGACATCGACCGCATGAGCCGCCGCGTGCCGCATCTCTCCAAAGTGGCGCCGTCGATCCAGACCTATCACATGGAAGACGTGCACCGCGCCGGCGGCGTGATGGCGATCCTCGGCGAGCTGGAGCGCGGCGGCCTCGTCCACCGCGAGGTGCCGACCGTGCTGATGAAGACCCTGGGCGAGCAGATCGACGTCTACGACATCCGCCGCACCAAAGACAAGGATGTGAAGGACTACTTCCGCGCCGCGCCCGGCGGCGTGCCGACGCAGACCGCGTTCTCGCAGGACCGCCGCTTCCCGAAGCTCGACGACGACCGTGTCAACGGCTGCATCCACGACATCGAGCATGCCTACTCGAAGGACGGCGGGCTGGCGGTGCTGTACGGCAACCTCGCGGCCGACGGCTGCATCGTCAAGACCGCTGGCGTCGATGAAAGCATCTGGAAATTCTCCGGGCCGGCGCGCGTATTCGAATCGCAGGACGCCGCGGTGGAAGCCATCCTTGGCGACAAGATCGTCGCCGGCGACGTCGTGGTGATCCGCTACGAAGGCCCGCGCGGCGGCCCCGGCATGCAGGAAATGCTGTACCCGACCAGCTATCTCAAGTCCAAGGACCTCGGCAAGGCCTGCGCTTTGATCACCGACGGCCGCTTCTCGGGCGGCACTTCGGGGCTCTCCATCGGTCACGCCTCGCCGGAGGCGGCCGAGGGCGGCAACATCGGCCTGGTCGAAGAGGGCGACATGATCGACATCGACATCCCGCAGCGCACGATCAGCCTGCGCGTGACGGACGCCGAACTGGAGCGCCGCCGCGCCGCGATGGACGCCAGGGGCGCCGCCGCGTGGAAGCCGGCCAGCCGGACGCGCGCCGTGTCGGCCGCACTGCGCGCCTATGCGGCGATGACGACGTCCGCCGCCTTCGGCGCGGTGCGCGACGTCAGTCTGGTCGAGCATCCGACCGAGGCACAGGTGCACGCCGACCCGCTGGCGCGCTTCGCCATCCCCGGCCAGCTGAGCTTCCGGGTGGGCGCGGGCGGCCTGACTTACGCCGACATCGACAACCATGGCGGCCGCGCGACGCTCTGCCTGCAGGGCGCGCACGTGGTGAGTTTCCGTCCCAAATCGCAGCGAGAGCCGCTGGTGTGGGTGTCCGACGCCGCCAAGTTCGCCGCCGGCAAATCCATCCGCGGCGGCGCCCCGGTGTGCTGGCCGTGGTTCGGCGCGCACGATGCCGAATCCGGCTACCCCGCGCACGGCTTCGCCCGCACCGTGCCGTGGACGGTCATTGGCAGCCGCAAGCGCAACGATGCCAGGACCGAAATCACCCTGCAGCTGGTGGACAACGAGCAGACCCGCGCGCAGTGGCCACACCCCACCCAGCTGACGCTGACCGTGGTGGTGGGCGACAAGCTGGAGATGCGGCTCGCCACCACCAATACCGGCGATGCCCCGGTGAAAATCGGCGAGGCGCTGCACACCTACCTGCACATCAGCGACATCGGCGCGGTGAGCGTCATCGGCCTCGAAGGCAGCGACTACCACGACAAGGTCGACAACTTCGCGCGCAAGCAACAACGCGGCGACATCGCCTTCAACGGAGAAGTCGACCGTGTCTACGTCGACACGCCGGCCGACTGCGTCATCGTCGACCCCGGCCTCAAGCGCCGCATCCGCATCGCCAAGACCGGCTCGCTGTCCACCGTGGTGTGGACGCCGTGGGCGGAAAAGGCCGACAAGATGGGCGACATGGGCCGCGGCAAATCCGGCGCCGGCTGGCGCGAAATGGTCTGCGTCGAGTCGGCCAACGCGATGGACAACGTCGTCACCGTGGCGCCGGGCGAAACCCACACGCTGGCGGTGACGTATAGCGCCGAGGCATTGTAGGCAGAAGAGGGGAAACCGGCATGCGCGTGATTCTGGTGGCCAACCCCAAGGGCGGCAGCGGCAAGACCACGCTGTCGACCAACCTCGCCGGCTATCTGGCCTCAGCGGGCGAGCGCGTGGCGATGCTGGACCTCGACCGCCAGAAATCCGCCACCCACTGGCTGGCGATGCGCGACATGGCGCTGCCGGACATCGGGTTGCTGCGCGAGGGACAGAAGGGCGGTGGCGACTGGCTGGTGATCGACTCGCCCGCCGGGCTGCACGGCAGGAATCTGGAACGCGCGCTGAAGCTCGCGCACAAGGTGGTGGTGCCGATCGCGCCGTCGCTGTTCGACATCCGCGCCAGCCAGGAATTCCTTGCCGCGCTGCACGCCGAAAAGGCCGTGCGCAAGGGCCATGCCTTCGTCGGCGTGGTCGGCATGCGCGTCGATCCGCGCACCCGCGCCGGCGTCACCCTGGAGCAGTTCATGGCGCAGCAGGACCTGCCGGTGCTGGCTTGCCTGCGCAACACCCAGCACTACGTCAACGCCGCGTTCGAGGGCAAGAGCCTGTTCGACCTGCCGCACCATGTCGCCGCGCGCGACATCGAGCAGTGGCAGGAATTGATCGGCTGGCTGGACCGCTGATCGCGCCAGCCGGGCGCGCGGTCAGTGCGTGGCCGGCTTCATCAGGTTGACCACCTGCGGCTTGACCACGCTCTTGGTCGTCGGGCAGGCGCCCTCTTCGGAAACGCCGAGCTGGCGCTCGGCATCGGTCAGCAGGTTGATCACGTCCACGTAGAACTTGTCGTTCGCCATCATGCGTGCGGTGCGGCCGCCCTCGTTGACGGCGAGCACGTCGGCGCCGTTGTTGATCAGCCATTCCACCACCGAAGCATCGCCGCCGCCGGCGGCCAGCATCAGCGGCGTGATGCCGAAGAAGATGCGCTCGTCGAGCGAGGCGCCGGCCTGGTGCAGCACGTCGATGACCTCGACGTAGCCACACCCGGTCTCGCCGTTGTAGGCGGCCTTGGCGAGCGCGGTCCAGCCCTGCTGGGCTTTGGCATTGACGTCGGCGCCGGCGGCGATCAGCTCCTGCACCGCCGCGACGTGGCCGCCGTGGGCGGCGTGCATCAGCGCGGTTTCGCCGGCCTCGTCAGCGGCATCGTGGGCCACGCCGGCCTCAAGCAGGTTCTTGATCTGGACGGCATCGCCCGAGCGGGCGGCGGCGAATAATTCTTGCGACATGGGGGGCTCCTGCGTTTTAGGCGACGGGCAGTGAGCGTACAATTGTTGACCGATTTTATCAACTATTATTGAGGGGCGCGCCAGGCTTGAATGCCGTCTCGATGACGGCCCGTCTGTCCTGCTTCGTGCCGAACCCAAAACGCCGCCATGCCCAATCGTCTCGCCACCGAACCCAGCCCCTATCTGCTGCAGCACGCCGACAACCCGGTCGACTGGTATCCGTGGGGCGAAGAAGCCCTGGAAAAGGCGCGCCGCGAGGACAAGCCGATCCTGCTGTCGATCGGCTATTCGGCCTGCCACTGGTGCCATGTGATGGCGCACGAGTGCTTCGAGGACGCCGAGGTGGCGGCGGTGATGAACCGGCTGTTCGTTAACATCAAGGTCGACCGCGAGGAGCGCCCCGACCTCGACCAGATCTACCAGGCGGCGCACCAGTTGCTGGCGCAGCGCGGCGGCGGCTGGCCGTTGACGGTGTTTCTCGCCCCCGACCAGACGCCGTTCTTCGCCGGCACCTATTTTCCCAAGACGCCGCGCTACAGGTTGCCGGGCTTCATCGACCTGATGGAAAACGTCGCCCGCGCCTGGCGCGAGCGGCGCGGCGAAGTGCTGGCGCAGAACGCGGCGCTGCGCGACACGCTGGCGCAGCAGCCGCCGGAGGGCAGCGGCCAAAGCCTGAGCGCTGCGCCGTTTGCCGCTGCGCTGCACGATCTGGCGCAGGCCTTCGATCCGGTGTGGGGCGGATTTTCGCCCACGCCCAAATTCCCGCGTCCGGGCGAACTGTTCTTCCTGCTGCGCGAGTCACAGCGCGGCGGCAGTGCGCAGGCGCGCGAGATGGCGCTGTTCACTCTGCGCAAGATGGCTTCCGGCGGTGTGCGCGACCAGCTCGGCGGCGGTTTCTGCCGCTATTCGGTGGACGCGCAGTGGGCGATTCCGCACTTCGAAAAAATGCTCTACGACAACGGCCCGCTGCTGCATCTGTATGCCGATGCTTGGGCGCTGACCGGCGAAGCGCTGTTCAGGGACACCGCCGAGGGCATCGTCGAGTGGCTGCTGCGCGAGATGCGCGCGCCGGACGGCGGTTTTTATTCCGCGCTCGACGCCGACAGCGAAGGCCACGAGGGCAGGTTCTACGTGTGGACGCCCGATCAGGTGCGGGCGCTGCTTTCGACCGAGGAATATGCGGTGGCGGCGCCGGTCTACGGCTTCGATTTGCCGCCGAATTTCGAAAACGGCAGCTGGAATCCCATCCTCGCGCGCCCGCTGGCGGACGTTGCGGCCGAGCTGGGACTGACCGCAGAGGCGGCAGCAGCACGGCTGGCAAGCGCGCGCGCCAGGCTGTTTGCCGCGCGCGAAACCCGCGTGCGGCCGGGGCGCGACGACAAGCAGCTCACCAGCTGGAACGCGCTGATGATCGGCGGGCTGGCGCATGCCGGGCGGGTGATGAACCGTACCGACTGGGTGGAGGCGGCGCATGCGGCAATCGATTTTCTGCATGTGAATCTGTGGCGCGATGGGCGACTCTGCGCCAGCTTCCAGCGCGGCGAAGCGCGGCTCAATGCCTATCTCGACGACTATGCCTTCCTGCTCGATGCGCTGCTGGAAGCGCTGCAGGCCCGTTACCGCGAGGCCGACATGGCTTGGGCGTGCGAACTCGCCGATGCGCTGCTGGCGCATTTCGAGGATCCGGACGCCGGCGGATTTTTCTTCACCAGCCACGACCATGAAGCGCTCATCATTCGCCCCAAGCCGGGCTACGACAACGCCACGCCGTCCGGCAACGGCGTCGCCGCGTTTGCGCTGCAGCGGCTCGGGCATCTGCTCGGCGAGGCGCGTTACCTCGATGCCGGCGCGCGCTGCCTGAGCTTGTTCTACGCGCACCTGGGCCAGCAGCCGGTCGCCTATCCGACGCTGCTGGCCGTGCTCGACGAAGCGCTGGCGCCGCCGCGGACGATCCTGCTGCGCGGCCCGGAATCCGCCCTGCGCGCATGGGTGCTGGCGCTGACGCCGAAACTCGGTGCGCGCGACATGCTGCTGGCCTTGCCCAATGGCTTGAGCCTGCCGCAGGCGCTGGCGAAGCCGGAACCGGATCGCCCCACTGCCTGGGTCTGCGGCGGAACGGCCTACCCTGATGGATATAAATGCCGGCCGCCGCTGACCGACCTGGCCGGCGTGCTGGAATAAGGGGTTTATCAGCATTTGCTATTAGGAACCCGTGGCGGCGCCTGCTATCAAACAGGCAGTTGATTTGTCATTGGGAGCGATCATGAGCACACACACCGAACCCGCGGTTTTCCATCCGCAGGTCGCCCATATGAATCTGCCCGGCATCCGCCGCGTGACATTCGATCAGCCGCTGCGCTGGTTGCGCGACGGCGCAAAGGATTTTGCCCGGGCGTGGCCGCTGAGCCTGTTCTATGGAGCCGTCTTCGCGCTGCTGGGCTACGGTTTGGTGCATGCTGCGGAGGACAGGCCGCATCTGGCGATGGCGCTGGCTTCGGGCTTCCTGTTCGTCGCTCCGGCGCTGGCCATCGTGTTTTATTGCCTGAGCCACCGGCTGGAGCATCATCACAAGCTCCCCAAACTGTTCGTTCCCCTGCTGGCGTGGCGCGCCAATCCATCCTCCCTGGGGCTGTTCGCCGTGATGCTGGTGTTCGTCCTGATTTCATGGGAGCGCACATCGGCGATCCTGGTCGGACTTTTCCTCAGCGGTTCGGGCATCGGCGGCCTGTCCGATCTGCTCAGCATCAATGCGGTGCGGCAGCATACCGATTTCGTGCTGGCCTACCTGGCGTTCGGCGGCGTGCTGGCGCTGATGATGTTCAGCCTCTCGGTGGTATCGCTGCCGATGCTGCTGCACCGCAAGGTCGATTTCGCCACCGCGCTGGTCGCCAGCTTCATGGCGACCCGGCTCAATTTCCCTGTAATGCTGCTGTGGGGGGCATTGATTGCGGGCCTGATCGCCATCGGAATGGCGACGGATTTCATCGCCATGGCGGTGGTTTTCCCCTGGCTGGGGCACGCCAGCTGGCATGCCTACCGCGAACTGGTCGAACGCGAATAACAATGTTTTACCGGGCCGGCTAGCAAAAAGACGGGCCCATGTCTTGCGTGGCGGAGGATTTTCCTTAATATTGGAGGCGCGATAGTGGCTAGACAGATAGCGCGCGCTCAACCCGACCTCCACGGAGACACTGTAATGATGAAGAAATTGATGATGACTGCAGCATCCGCTGCCCTGCTGGCCATGTCCGGCGTCGCTTCTGCCGATTCCGAACAGGCGCTGGCCCAGAAAAACGCGTGCATGTCCTGCCACGGCGTGGATAAGAAAATTGTTGGTCCTTCTTTCAAGGACGTGGCCAAAAAATATGCCGGCGACAAGACCGCGAAAGACAAGCTGGTCGCCAAGGTGAAAGCCGGCGGCAAAGGGGTGTGGGGGCCGGTTCCCATGCCGCCGAACGCACAGGTCAAGCATGAAGACGTGGAGAAGATTGTCGAATGGGTGTTGAGCCTGAAGTGATCTGAAGACGTGCCCGAGCAAAGGCCGACCCATGGGTCGGCCTTTGTTTTTCCGGAAGGGACGCACGCGCAGCGCAGCCCGTTAGGGCCACAAGTTTGCTATCGTTGCCGCCGATAACAAATTATTTCAATGGGGTCAGGCGGTGGTTCATCCTTATCGGTTCTTCGCATTCGCAGCCGCAGCGCTGTTTTCGCAGTTCGCCCAGGCAGCCGAGCCTGGCCGAATCGACGCCTTCTTCGGCAGCCTGAATGGCTATCTCGCCAGTGTCATCTTCTACGACGTGTTTCCCGGCGAAGCGTCGATGCCTTTCATCGTCGCCTGGCTGATAATCGGCGCGGTCTACCTGACCCTGCGCTTCAGCTTCGTCAACCTGCGCATGATGCGTCACGGATTCAGGGTGTTGCGAGGCAAGTACCATACGGCTGACGACAAGGGCGAGGTGAGCTCGTTCCAGGCGTTGACCACCGCGCTTTCCGCCACGGTCGGGCTCGGCAACATCGCTGGCGTTGCGATCGCGATTTCGATCGGCGGGCCAGGGGCCACGTTCTGGATGATCGTCGCAGGCTTTCTCGGCATGACCACCAAATTCACCGAGGCCACGCTGGCGCAGCGCTACCGCGAGGTGCGTCCCGACGGACACATCATGGGCGGCGCCATGGAATACCTGTCCAAGGGCTTCGCCGAATTCAATCTGCCGCGCACCGGCAAAGTCCTGGCGGGCATGTTCGCCGTGTTCACCGTGCTCGGCTCGTTCGGTGCCGGCAGCGCGTTCCAGGTGAGCCAGTCGCTGGGCGCGGTGCAGGAGCAGATCCCTTTCTTCAAAGACACGCCGATCGCCTACGGCCTCATCATGGGGGTGGCGGTGGGCGTGGTCATCATCGGCGGCCTGCGCCGCATCGCCCACACCGCCGAAGCGGTGGTGCCGAGCATGATCCTGATCTACCTGGCGGCCTGCCTGTGGATCATCCTGGGCAACATCGACCAGCTCCCGCAGGCGATCGCCAAGATCGTCACCGAAGCCTTTGCGCCGATCGCGGTGGCGGGCGGCATGGTGGGTGCGCTGGTGCAGGGTTTCAAGCGCGCAGCGTTCTCAAGCGAGGCCGGCCTCGGCTCGGCCGCGATCGTGCACTCGACCGCTTCGGTCAAGTACCCGATCCGCCAGGGCATGGTCGCGCTCTACGAACCCTTCATCGACACCATCATCATCTGCACCATGACTGCGCTGGTCATCGTCATCACCGGCGTCTACAACGATCCGGCCACCCTGGCGATCCGTGAAGCGAGCAAGGGGGCGGCGCTGACCTCGGTGGCATTCGCCACGGTGTCGGACTGGTTCCCGGCCATCCTCACGCTGTCGGTGGTGTTGTTCGCGTACAGCACCATGATCTCGTGGTCCTACTACGGTGAGCGCTGCTGGGCCTATCTCTTCGGCGAACGGACCTCGATCGCCTACCGGGTGGCCTTCCTCGTGTTCATTGTCATCGCCTCGGTGGCGAGCGCGTCCAACATGGTCGACTTCACCGACCTGCTGGTGCTGGCGATGGCCTTTCCCAACCTGTTGGGGCTTTATCTGCTGAGCGGCAAGGTGCGGGCGATGCTGACCGACTACCAAAACAAGCTGAGAAGTGGCGAACTCGACCGCGAAATCGTGAAGGACTGAATACCGCCTGGCCGACGCCGGTTCAGCGAGGGCTCGAGTTGAAGCGGTGCAGCCGGCGCTCGGTCAGCACCGCGTCGAGCGGCATGTCCCACGGTTCGTGCGGCAGCGCCTCCACCCGCTGGCATTCGTAGGCGACGCCCACCAGGCGCGGCTTGCGCCACAGCCGCCGGTGCTGCATGAAAGCCAGTGTCGCATCGTAGTAACCGCCGCCCATTCCCAGGCGATGACCCTGCAGATCGAATCCCACCAGCGGCATCAGCAGCAGGTCGAGCTGGCGCGCGCGCAGCGGCTTTGCATCCAGCGGCTCGGGAATGCCGTAGCGGTTCGGCGACATGCGCGTGTCGCGCCCGACGCGCCCGAAGCGCATTACCCGTCCACGGCGCGGCAGAATCGGCAGATAGCAGTCGCGCTGCATGCACAGCGCCTGATTGAGCAGGGGGTGAACGTCGAACTCGCCGCCCTGCGGCAGATAGAAACCGATGCGTTGCGCGCGCAGCAACAGGCCGTGGCGCAGCGCCAGCCGCAGCGACGCGCGCGCGGCATGACGGCGCTCGGTCGGCCGCATCGCGTTGCGCGCGGCCTTGAGCTGGCGTCGCAGGGTGTATTTGTCCATCAGGAAATGAGGGTTCCCCGCCTGTGCCGTGACTGGCTGCGGACTCTTGAACCTGGGTCCAAGACGGCCGCGTTCAAAGACGCTTTGGGCACATGAGACATGTCACGCGCACACCCGCATCGGAATAGACCGCAGCCTTGCACGTATGCATTGGTTCAGAGAAATTGCAACCAGCCTCGAACACCGCAGGGAACAACGCCAGTTTAGAAGAGTTTGTCCTGATCTTCCAGCACTGCATCGAGCAGGCTGTTGCAATGCGTCAGGCGCGCGCGCGCTTCCTCGATCAGACCGCCGCCGCCCTGGGTCAGCAGGTCGTGCGCCAGGTTGAGTCCCGCCATGATGGCGATGCGCTCGGCGCCGATCACCTTGCTCTTGTCGCGGATCTCGCGCATTTTCTCGTCCAGGTAACTGGCCGCCGCGATCAGCGCGGATTCTTCCTCGCGCGAGCACGCCACCTTGTAGGCGCGGCCCAGAATATGGATGTCGATGGAACGCGGGGCAGCCATCACACGTCCTCCGGCAGCGTTTCGAGCAGCGCCTGCAGCCGGGCTTTGGCGGCGTCCAGCCGGGCCGTCAGCTGTTTGCCGTCCTGCTGCGCGACCAGCAACTGCTGGCGCAGGGCGATGTTTTCCTGCCGCAGCGCGTGGCAAAGCGCGGCCACCTGGCGGATTTTGGCTTCGAGGGCATCGAGTTCAGCTTGCATTGCGGGACTATAGCACCCGCAAGGGGTACGCCGGCGGGTAGCCCCGCTACTGCGCAGCGACCCTTCCGCAGGGGGCGATGTGCAGCCGGTCAATCCGATCCGTATAATGCGCGCCTTCAGGTGCCGACGCGGCTTTCCGCCGCCGAGGATAAACGGGAAACAGGTGCGCGATCTTGTCGCCATGCCTGTGCTGCCCCCGCAACGGTAAGCGCTAAACGGTCCATCACACAGCCACTGGGTTCGCCCGGGAAGGCGATGCACTTCAGGCGCGAGCCCGGATACCGGCCTGAGCCCTGTCGCGACGGAAGTCGCCCAGCGGATCGTGCAACGCGCCTGCGGGGAAGCGGGCGCCCAAACCGGAAGTCATCATGCGTCAAACCCCTCTCGCGCTCGCCCTCGGCGTCGCCCTCGCTTCGCCCGCCCACGCGGAAGCCTTGCCGGAATATGTCTGGGATACCATCGTCGTTACGCCGAGCCGTTTTCCGCAGGCACTTTCCGACCAGGCCGCCAACGCCACGGTGATCACCCGGCAGGACATCGCGGACAGCCCGCAGGCCACACTGCCGGAAATCCTGGCGCAGCAAGCCGGCATTGGCATGCGCGACCTGTACGGCAACAATGCGGCCGCCAGCACGGTCGACCTGCGCGGCTTCGGCGCCGCGGGCGACCAGAACACCCTGATCCTGCTGGACGGCCGCCGCCTGAATGACATCGACCTCTCGGCGATCGACTGGGCGGCGCTGCCGCTTTCCGCCATCGAGCGCATCGAGATCGTGCGCGGCGGTTCCAGCGTGCTGCATGGCGCGGGCGCGGTGGCCGGTGTCGTCAACATCATCACCCGTTCCCCGCTCAGGGTGCCAAATCAGGCGGCCGCCAAGGTGCAGCTGGGCAGCTTCAGTACCCGGAACGCCCAGTTGACCGGCAACCTGGCGAGCGACACAGCGGGTCTCCGCATCACCGCCGACCATTTCCGCTCCGACGGCTGGCGCGACAACAATGCAAGCACACAGCGCAGCCTCAATGGCGACGCGCGCTGGAAACACGACCGCGGCGAACTGGTCTTCAAGTTCGGCGGTGCAACGCAGGAGACACGCCTGCCCGGCCCGCGCACGGTCGAGCCCGATATCGGCCTGAATGAAGTGGCGACCGACCCGGAAGGCACCCACACCCCGCTCGACTGGGCGAAGCGCAAGGGCTACCAGGCGGGGCTGAACGGCAGCTTCGAATTCGGGCGCACTGACGTGATGCTCGATCTGGACTATCGCAACAAGCAGCAGCAGGCCTACTTCGATTTCGGCGGGTTTCCCGAATTCAAGGATGCCGATCTCGACATGTGGAATTTCTCGCCGCGCGTGCGACGGCCGTTCAAAGCGGGCGGCATCGCGCACAGCCTGGTTCTGGGCGCCGACGTCCAGCGCTGGGATTACCGGCTGCGTACATCGAACGCCCCGGCCAACATTGGCACGCCCATCAATCGGGTGGCGGCCGTGCAGAATTCGACCGGCCTGTATGTGCGCGACGAGATGCAGCTGAATCCGGCCACGAAATTTTCGCTAGGCGGCCGCTACGAGTGGTTTGAGATCGATGCGGACGACCGGTTCGACGCGGCAGCGCCGGGCGGCCTGTTCGGCAGTGGAGCGCTGGCCGGCAGCCAGAACGAGGCCGAATATGCCTGGGAAATGGGGATCAATCACCGACTGAATCCGCAACATGCGCTGTTTGCGCGGCTGGCGCGCAGCTTCCGCTTCGCCACGGTGGACGAGGTGTATGGATTCTCGCCCGGCTTTACGCACGAATTCCAGTTTCTCAAACCGCAGACTTCGCAGGATGTCCAGGCCGGCTGGGAGTGGGGCAGCGGCGCCAGCCGGCTGCGTACCGCAGCGTATTACATGCGAGTGAAGGACGAAATCCACCTCGACACCTACACGACGGGCATCGGCAATACCAATTTCTCGCCGCTGCGGCGTTATGGTGCGGAATTCGAAGCGTATGGCCGTCAGGGTTCGGTGGTTCTGCGCGCGGCCTATACGCTCGCCTTTGCGGAATTTACCGACGGCATGCTGGATGGCGTCGCGCTCAAAGGCAGGGAGGTTCCGCTGGTTCCGCGCCACAAGCTGTCGCTCGGCGCAGTGTGGCATATCGATGAGCAGACCCGGCTGTCCACCGACGTCCAGTATGTCGGCAATCAGCGCATGGAAAACGATGAGCCCAATCGCTTCAGTCAGAAAATCCCAGCCTACACCCTGGTCGATCTCAAGCTGATGCGGCAGGTGGGCAACTGGCAGTTGGCCGTTGCGCTCAACAACGTGTTCGACACGGACTATTACAGCTATGCCGTGCACAGCACGAGCAACACCGACCGCTTCAACGCCTACCCCCTGCCGGGCCGCAACGGCTGGGTGAGCGTCGAGTACACGTTCAAATAAGCGGAGCGAGGGGCGATAATGCGCGGATGTGTGACCTTCGTTCACCTGTCGATGGACGTGTTTCGTGAGTGCTGAATCGGACCTGTCCGATCGCGGCGCCCGCCACGCTGCCCGCATGGCGCGCAAGAAAGCGCTGATCGACGCCGCCATCGCCGCCGCCACCGACGCGCGCGGACTGCTGCTCGTCATCACCGGCAACGGCAAGGGCAAGAGCACCGCAGCGTTCGGCATGGTGGCGCGCGCGCTCGGCCACGGCATGAAGATCGGCGTGGTGCAGTTCATCAAGAGCCGCACCGATACCGGCGAGGAGGCCTTTCTCGGCCGCCAGCCCGGCGTCGAGTGGCACGTCACCGGCGACGGCTTCACCTGGGACACGCAGAACCGCGAGCAGGACATCGCCACCGCCCGCCGCGGCTGGGCGATTGCCGCGCGCATGCTGGCCGATCCGTCGTACCAGCTGGTCGTGCTCGACGAGTTGACCTATCTGTTGAGCTACGGCTATCTCGACGCCGACACGGTGCTCGATGCGCTGGCGCAGCGTCCGCCGATGCAGCACGCCGTCGTCACCGGGCGCGCTGCGCCGCATGCCCTGACCGAGCTGGCCGACACCGTGTCGGTCATCGCCGACGAGAAGCATGCGTTCCGCGCCGGGGTGAAGGCACAGCCCGGCATCGACCTGTAGGCAGCGCCATTCCGGAGACCCCCAAATCAGGCTGCGCGGGCTATGTTGTATTAGATGCACCGCGACATTTGATTCAGTCTTCAGGGAGCTCGACATGGACAAGGACATTCAGCATTACACCGACATCGCCGCCGCCTACGCCACCGAGGCGGGGTTGAAGATCCTTGCCGCTATTGCCTTCTGGATCATCGGCCGCTGGCTGATCGGACTGGTCGGGCGCATGTTGCAGGCGGCGCTGGGCAGGCAAAAGGTCGATTCCACACTGATGCGCTACATCGGCAGCTTTGTCGCGGTCACCCTCAACATCGTGCTGGTGGTCGCCATTCTCGGCTACTTCGGGGTGCAGACGACGACCTTCGCCGCCCTGGTCGCCGGCATCGGCATCGCCATCGGCGCCGCCTGGGGCGGGCTGC
>Ga0209958_1000658_pt1 | contig 47688 bp, 41 predicted proteins | sample ThiBio_inoc_plan_FD_183942 | JGI IMG/M metagenome (GOLD analysis project Ga0209958, IMG submission 183942) | Wastewater bioreactor microbial communities from Cape Town, South Africa - Thiocy_inoc_plan (SPAdes) | ecosystem: Engineered > Bioremediation > Thiocyanate > Unclassified | place: South...
CCCCGCCTCGCCCCGGACGAACGCAAGGCCGCCAGCACGGCCCCGATCCGCTGCTCGTGCAGGCTCAAGGGCCTCTCCAGCACCTCCTCGGCCCGGTCGCCGGGGGCCTTCTCGTCCCTCGCCTCGGCCGGCTGCTCCTCCCGCACGAGTCGGGCGAGGGCCTCCCGGTAGAGGCTGGGCCGGTGCTTCAGGTAACGCCGGGCGATCTCCTCCTTCTCCGGGTGGTTCGCCAACCAATCGCCCCCCCTGGCCAGCAGCTTCTCCGTCTCGTCGTCGCCGACGAAGTAGTGCTTCTGGTTGTCGAAGACCGGGACCAGGACGTACAGGTGCGTCAGCAGCTCCGAGAGCGTCGTGTCCTTGCTGACGGCCACGGAGAAGTACGGGCTCTCGCCCCACTCGGGGAATCGCTCGTCGAGCGGGTGGCGGGTCGCCTCGACCGAGTAGCCGAGCGGCTCGAAGACGGCCCGGAGGAACCGCTCGCCGCCCCGCACCGGCAGCACGTCGAGCCGGGCCTCCAGGGGGATGGGCGTGGACGCCAGTTCGGGCCGGTCCTTGCAGCGTCCCTGGAGGGCCGAGCCGTAGACCTGAGAGATCGCCACGCTGAGGAACGAGCCGGCGACGTATGGGCGGTCGTTGACGTACTGGTCGAGCAGGCCCTCGGCCCGGCCCTTCCCCCGCACCATGCCCACCGGGTCCACGTCGAGCAGCAGGCAGGCGGCGCAGCGGTCCTCGGCCGCCTCCGGGTAGAAGGCGTGCGCCCGGCCGAAGCTCAGGTCGTAGCTCTGGAACCGCCCCGGATGCTTGTGCAGCAAGTGGCCGAGGTCGGTGGCGGGCCGGTGCGTGGTGGTGATCGTCAGCAGCATGTGTCCGTCCGGTGTTCGTGGGCCTGCCATCATCCCCGAGGCGGGCCGGCGATGGAATGCCCGCACGCACCGACTCGGCGATCCGACACCCAGCGCCGGCTTGAGGTTCAACTCCCGGCGGGAGGGCGGATCAGGCCCCGGAGGAACGCCGAGTAGGCGTCCCGCACCGGCAGGTCGAGGTCTCGGCGGATGCGCCTCCGTCGGGCCGTCGTCGGCTCGCCGGTCACGGGGTTCGTCCCGGGCCGGTCGTATTCCTCCCAGTACAGGCCGGAGCCACGCCTCTGCCACGCCGGAAGCTCGTTGAAGTTGATGCCGCTTCCGTGAAGCAGGTCGTGCTTGCCGGGGGCAGACAGGCCCCGCAGGCGGGCGTCGGCCTCGGCCGCCCGCCGGCCCTGACGCCGGAGGAGCCAGTAACAGTGGGCGTTGAGGGCGTTGCGGCGGGAGTCCTCGGCCCGCCAGCGGAAGTAGTCGACGACCGCCTCCTCCGTGGGCAGGGGCGAGACCCGGCAGTCGAACACCGCAGGCGCACCCAGCAGCAGCGAGAACCGGGCGCTGGCCTCGCCGGAGAGGACCGACAGCAGCTTGCGGAGCCTGCGGCCGAAGCCCCCCTCGTCCTGCCCGAACAGCAGCGAGATCTCGTCGCTCTGGGTGTGGACGTAGGCCGCCTTGAGCCCGCAGCCTTCCATCAGGCCCTCGGCGGTCTGGACCATGTGGTCGTGGAACCGCCGGTCGAAGGGGGCCTCGAACGGGTGGACCTCCTTGGTCAGCCGGGTGAAGCCCCGCCCGTCGAGCCGGGCGACGATCCACACGCCCGGCAGGACGCACGGGTCCAGCGCCGTCTCGAACGCCCGCATCCGGCCCTCCAGCTCATCGGTCCTCATGCCGCCACCCCTCGACAACGAAGCCGCCGCCCCCGTCGATCCAGACGTAGTTCAACCCGTCGAACCCCTCGTCGGGCGATGGGAGTTCCATCCGGCCCGCCGTCCCCAGGACGCCCTTCGCCGGCACCCGCCGCCCCTCGGGCCGTCCCTCGTTGCGCCGCAAACACTCCTCGACACGGGAGCGGAAATAGTAGCCCACGACCCGGAATCCCGCCCCCCTGGCGGCCTCGATGTAGACACGCCGCTCGGCCCGAGTGGGGTTCGTGTCGTCCACCACGAACCGCAAGCCGGTCTCGACGCAGACCTGGAGCAGCCGCCGCTCCCAGCGACGGGTCTTGAGCATGTCGAGGCTCAGCCGCAGGTGGGTCTCGGCGAACCGCTCCCGGTAGAACGACGACTTGCCCGCCCCTTGCAGCCCGACGAAGACGACGGCCTCCACGATCTGCCTCCCCATCACCGTCGCCCCACCGCCGAGCCCTCGGGGTCGTCGCCCTTATGGACCGACAGGACGTGATCCTGATTGGTTCGCCGGACCGCACAGCTGCATCGACCGACCAGGGCCCCATCCTCGCCTCAATCTTACAGCCCGCACATCCCTTCGCACTCGGAGAAGGCGACCCCGCTCGTCGCTTCCTTAGCCGGATTTCCGCCCCTTTGACGAGATCCTGCAATGGAGGAGCAAGAACTCGGAAGATGGGTCGATCGTCCACGTCTACCATTCCCCCGTTCTGCAAGATGAACCGTGCGAGGGGATGGACGAGATGAAGGATTGCGACCCGAAACATTGGGACGCCGTGGCCGAGGATTACGCTTCGTCCTCCGAGCCCATCACCAGGCCCTACGGCCTCGACGCCCTGGCCGAACTCGGGCCACGGCGGGGCCTGCGCCATCTCGAAGCGGCCGCCGGGACCGGGGGCTTGGCGTTGGAGGCCGCCCGGAGCGGCTGCGACGTGACGGCGACCGACTCGTCGCCGGCCATGGTCGCCCGCATCGCCGCTCGGGCGGCCGGGGAGGGCCTGGCGAACGTGACCGCCACGGTCATGGACGGCCAGGCGCTCGATTTCCCGGAGGGCTCGTTCGACCTCGTCTGCTCGGCCTTCGGGGTCATGTTCTTCCCCGACCACAGGGCGGGGCTCTCCGAGCTGAAGCGGGTGCTCGCACCGGGCGGGAAGGCCGCCGTCGTCGTCTGGTCGCATCCCGACCGGATGGGCCACCTCTCGGACTGGCGGGAGTTGTTCCGGGACGATTTCCCCGAGTTCGGCGACCTCGAACGCCCGGCCGCATGGCGGGCGATGGACACGGCCGACAGTCTCGCCGCCGAGATGCAAGCGGCCGAGTTCCGGGGCGTCGAGGTCCAACCGCTCAGGCATGCCTGGGTCGTCCCCTCGTCCGCCTGGCGGCCCGAAGAGGGCCGGTGCCATCCGTTCTTCGAACGCATGCTCGCCCGCCTGGGACCGGATTCCCCCGATCGGGCCCGAGCACGACTGACGGCGGCCTTCGACGAACGATACGGCGACGGGCCGGCGACCTTCCCGGCCGAAGCGTGGCTGGCGATCGGACACCGTTGAGTAGGTGACGAAATCATGGAAGGGGGCGACATGAGGACCAAGGAAAACGTGATCACCCGACGTGAGGCGATCGTGACGGCCTCGGCAGGCGTGCTGGCGGCGGCCGTGCCGGCGACGGCGGCGGCGAGCGAGGAGGCCCCGATGACTGAGTTGAAGGATCGGTACGAGGTGATCGTCGTCGGCGGCGGGCCGGCCGGGCTGAGCGCCGCCCTGGTCCTCGGGCGGGCCTGCCGATCGGTCCTGCTCTGCGATTCGGGCAAGGGCCGCAACGCCCCGGCGGAGGGCGTCCACGGCTTCCTGGGCCAGGACGGGACGCCGCCGTCCGAGCTGCGTCGGGTCGGCCGTGAGCAGCTGCGGCCGTACGACGTGACCATGCACGACGGGAAGGTCGTCGACGCCCGGAAGGCCGAGGGGGGCTTCGATGTCGTGCTCGAAGGCGGCCGGACCGTCTCCTGCCGTAAGCTGATCCTGGCCACCGGCGTGACCGACGTGCTCCCCGAAAGCCCCGGCCTGCGTGAGCTATGGGGCAAGTCGGTGATCCACTGCCCCTACTGCCACGGCTGGGAATTTCGGGGCCGGCGATGGGCGTTCCTCGTCCCGGCCGATACCGTCGTCGAGACGGCGACCCTCCTCTCCGGCTGGACGACGAAGTTGACCTTGCTCACGAACGGCCCGTCCGAGGTGTCCGCCGAGCATCGGGCGTGGCTGGAGGGACGGGCCGTCGAGATCGTCGAGGGCCGGATCGAACGCCTGGAGGGCGACGGCGACGAACTCAAGGCGATCCACGTCGAAGGCGGCCGTCGCCTGGACCGGGACGTGCTCTTCGTCCACGGCCGGCTCCGCCAGGCGTCAGACCTGGCCGTAAGGCTTGGGTGTTCGCTGGTCGATACCGGCCCGAAAGCCGGCGTGGTCAAGGCCGACCCGTTCGGGGCGACCGAGGTGGAAGGACTTTACGTCGCCGGGGACGCCTCCGAGTCCGGCGTGCCCAGCGTGGCCTCGGCAGTCGCCGAAGGGGCCGTGGCCGCCGCCTTCGCCTGCCGGGCGATCTTCACCGAAGACGCTCGCCGGCCGCCCGGCGGGCCAGTTCGCCGGGGGTGACGCCCAGCAGCCGCCGGACGTGGTGGTGCAGGTGCGACTGGCCGGAGAAGCCGGCACGGGCCGCCGCCTGGGCGATGTCGCAGCCCTCGACCATGAGTCGGTGGGCACGCTCGACACGTCGGCGGATGACGTACTGCCGGGGCGTCGTGCCGGTGGACGCCCGGAACCGGCGGAGGAAATGATGCGGGCTCAGCCCGGCGACGGCGGCGAGCGAGGCGACGGACAGGTCGCCGTCGAGGCGTGCCTCGACGTGGTCCGTCACCCGACGCAGCGCCTCGTCCCGCAGGCCGACGGGCCTCGGCGGCGGCCCGTCGTCGTCGTACTCCCGCAGAAGATGGACGGCCAGGGCCGTGCCCAGCGACTCGGCGAGCAGTTCCCGGCCGGTGCCGCCCGACTCGGCCGCCTCCCCGAGCGTGCGGGCGACCTCGCCGACGAACGAGTCCCGCCGCATCGCAGCCGGGCGAAGTCGGCTCCTCTCCAGGCCCGCCCGATCGGCGACCCGATCGAGCAAGTCGGATGAGAGCAGGACCGAGATCGCCTCGAAGGGCCGATCCCATCGGACCATCACGGGGACGAGGGCGGGCGTGACCGCCACGTCGCCCGCCGTCGGCCGGCCCGAGTAGGTCGCCCCCTCTCCGCAATCCCACTCGACGTGGCCGGGGCCGGAGAGGAACAGGGTGACCTGATGGAAGTCGTGGGCGTGCCGACGTGCGTGGACGTGCCCCTCCGGCGTCGAGCGGCGGACGACCAGCCCGTCGGCGAGGCCGTCGGCCTGCCGGCCCATCGGAACGATCTCCATCTCCGGGTCCATCGGCACGCCTCCAGACACGTTGCGTAGGACTCCTCGAACGCCGGGCGAACGGATCTCCTCGGTCATTCTACGAGGCCGTCCAACGTCTCCGAACGACCGGGCGAGAATTGCGATCGACCTGCACGGCCTCGCCCCTCCTTCCAGCCATCCGATGCCGCAACGGCGGAGCGGCCTCGTCGACGCATAGGTCGGAGAAACGGAAGACCTCGACGACCTCGCCCCGGACGGACTCCTCGGTGACCCGGTAATTCACCCAGGGTTCGGGGTCGTAGAGGATCGGCTCCAGCGCCCGTTCGACGATCGCCCGCAGCCCACGAGCGCCGGTCCCCCGCTGATGGGCCAGCTCGGCGAAAGCCCGGATCGCCCCCGGCGTGAACTCCAGACGGGCCTGGCGGTACATGAGGAGCTTCCGGTAGTGATCGATCAGCGAATCCTTCGGCTCGTGGAGAATTCGCACGAGGTCGTCCACGCCCAGGGCGTCGAGCGTGGCGATGACGGGTAGGCGGCCGATCAGCTCGGGGATCAGCCCGAAACCTTCCACATCCTCGGGCGAGACGTGGCGGAGGGGATCGAGCGTCTCAGTCTCGGAGGCCGAGCCGGTCTGATCGAACCCGAACGCCCTGCGCCCGAGCCGTCGGGCGACGACCTCCTCCAAGCCGACGAATGCACCGCCGCAGATGAAGAGCACCTGACTGGTGTCGAAGGGGACGCAAGGCTCCCCGACGACCTTGTAGCTGCCGCTCGGCGGGACGTTGGCGACGGTCCCCTCGATCATCTTCAGCAGGGCGTGCTGGACGCCCCGCCGCAGATCCTTCGCCCCGTGGACCCGGCCGCCGCCGAGCTTGTCGATCTCGTCGATGTAGACGATCCCACGCTGGGCGACCTGAACGTCCATGCCGGCGGCGAGCAGGAGCTTGTGGAGGATCGACTCCACGTCCTCGCCGACGTACCCCGCCTCGGTCAGCGTGGTGGCGTCGGCCACGGCGAACGGCACGTCGAGGCACTCGGCCAACGCTCGGGCGAGGTGCGTCTTCCCCGAGCCCGAGGGGCCGATCAGCAGGACGTTTGACTTCCCTATCGTGACGGTGCGGAGGCCGGGATCGACGACCACGGGCGTGACGGACTCCCTGTCGAGCACGTCGAACAGGCGGACGTAATGGTTGGCGACCGCCACGGCGAGAGTCCGCTTGGCCCGGTCCTGGCCGACGACCGAGCGGTCCAGATGTTCGACGATCATGCGGGGAGTGGGCAGGCCGGCGGTGATCCCGGCCGGCGAATGGTGGTGCGGCATGGCGGGCGACTCTCGTCGGAGGATCGGCTCCGGCCGCCCACGCCGGGCGGCCCGTTCGATCCCCGATGGTGTCGGAGCACGCCTGGGCTCGATCGGCGACCACGAGCGGATGGGTCGGCCGGCTCGCACGCAGCACGATCATCCGGGCCGAGTCGTCGACGAGAACGGCGAACGGCCGACGCATCACATCCCGGAGCGGATGCGGCGCTCGGTCGCCGGGCTCCTTCGACCCAGCCGGACCGTCTCGGCCGTCGTCATGGTCCCCTGCTGAAAGAAAACTCCCCCGACCGTGCCCGCCGATCTCAAGGGTTCAGGGCTTTCGAGGTCGCCTTCGCAGGCCGACGGGGCAGCTCCTCGTCGCCCGCCCGGCTCCCGTCGAGCCGAGGTTCTCCGACGGCGGTCCGGCCAGGCTGGGCCGGCCCGTCGAGCGGCTCGATCTCGATCCCCCGCAGCACCGTCCCCTCGCCGACGGAGGCGACGAACAGGCCCTCGCCGCCGAGAGCCCAATCGGGATGGACGGCCAATCGGCCGAAGTCCCCGTCCCAACGCCCCATCTGCTTCCCGTCGACCTCGACGACGATCGAGGCCCGGCGGACCGTGCAGGCCACCGTGCTCGTCTGGTGCATGGGGAGGAGGCGGGAGCCCTGGTGGAACGTGATCCCCTTCCGACGGACGATGTCGACATCGAACTTGCTGAAGCAGCCGCCGTCGGGATGGGAGTCGATCGTGATCAGCACGTTCGAGGGCGGTGCGACCAGCCCGATCCCGACCATCTGCTCGCTCCCCTTCAGCAGACGCACCGTGAGCCGATATTCATCGGGAGGATGATGACGGATCTTGATCACGGAGCCGCCGTCGGGGGAGACGAGACCTCCCCCGGCCCTCTCCCAGGTCGCCCCGGCCGAGTCCTTCTCGGGGTCGATCGACGCCAGCAGGTCGAGCTTCGTCGGCGGGCGGAGAGCCGGAGCGGACCGTGGTGCGATCGCCGCTCCCGCATCGACCCGCTTGAAGTCGACGCAGATGGGATTCCGGCCCGTCGGGGCCTCGAAGGTCTTGGGGCGGTCGACCTGGACGCCGTCGTCGTAGCTGTAGGAGTAGCAGAGCACGAGGTCGTCGCCGTCGACCTTGAAGACGCCTCGCAGCTTCAGGCCCCGGCCGTCGCCCCCGGCGACGTACCGGCCGTCGAGGTCGACGGCGTCCGCACCGTCGTCCGGGGCGGGCTTGATCCGGCCGATGAGCTTGTAGCTCGCCTCGGACAGCTCGAACGTGTCGCCGGCGACCTTCAAGGTCTTCCGCCTCGGCCGCATCTCCTCCTCGCCGGTCCGCTCCCCGCCGGCCACCTCCGTCGAGGCGAGCCAGATCCCTTCGAGAGGCGAGGGAGTCTCGTCGACCGACCCTACCGGCGGCGATTCGGAGATCGCCCCTGCGTCGGGCGGACTTGCAACGACCTTCGGCGCTGCGGGGACGCCCGTCGGGGGAGTCCGGTCGAGCGCCCAGAAGACTCCTACGGCCCCGAGCAGGACTCCGAAGGCGAGGGTCGCCAGCCCACCGTTGCGAGACAGCGACCGTCTCCGCACCGTCCTGGTCCTGGGGAGGGGTGCGAGGACGACCTCGGGCCTGTACCCGCTGGCGGCCCCCAGTTCCTCGGGGGCGTCCTCGTCAGCGACGGTCCTGCGGGAGCGATACGAACGGTCGATCGGCTTGCCGTCGGCGAAGAGCGAAGGATCGTCGGGGCGGCGTCCGTCGCCGGGCTCTTTCCAGAATCGTTCGTCGTGGATCGCAGCGGATTGCGGGGTCGATGGAAGGGTGGGGAGGTCGGGGACGGCACGGGTGGGGTCGATGTCCAGCATGGCCCGCACGTCGTCGGCCGCCCCCTCCCGGTCGCCGACGGCGTGGCGGCACTGCGCCCGGATCGAGAAGGCGGAGGCGTTGCGGGGGTCGAGGATCAGGGCGTGCGTGGCGTCGGCGATCGCCCGGTCGAAGACGTTCCGCCGCTTGAGGATCTCGGCCCGGACGATGTACGGCCCCGGTCGGTCCGGGGCGAGCCGGACGGCCACGGCCAGGTCCGCCAGCGCCCGCTCGTACTTATCGGTCCTGCGGTACGCCTCGGCCCTCATCAGGTAGGCGTCGACGCACTTCGGATCGACCTTCAGCGCACGCCCCGCCGCCTCGATCGCCGTATCCAAGCACCTGACGGCGAGTGCCTCTCGTGCCTGGGCGACGAGCGAGGCGAGATCAGCGGATGAAGACATTGTCGGTGTTCCTCCGTCTGGATTCGGTCACGACCACGGGAGGTCGAGGCGGACGCCGGCGTGGGCGTGTCGGGAGTCGAAGGCGTGCATCTCCAGGGCGGCCCCGCCTTCGAGCAGGCGGAGCGTCAGCCAGCCCGTCGCATCGGGCTCGGCGAACGGGAACCCCACGGCCGGCTGGAACACGAAGTAGACCCCGTCGATCCGGTGGATGCGCAGCTGGTGCTTGTGGGCCGTGAAGACCGCCTTGACGTGGCGGCGGCCGAGCACGACCTTCAGGAACTCGTCCGTGTCCGTCAGCCCGCCGGAAAGCTGGTGGTACGGGGCGGCGCTGCGGAGGATCGTCTTGGCCCGCTTGCCGACTTCGAGGCTCGGGTTGATGTTGTGATGGACCATGACCAGCGCCGGCCTGTCGGCGTGGGCGTCCAGGGCCTTCGCCAGCCAGTCGATCTGCGACCGCTCCAGCGTCCCCGGCTGGGAGTCGAGCAGGAACCAGTTGGCCCGTGCCGACGGGACGACCGAGACGATCCGATCGGCCGCCTCGCTCCTCGCCTCCACCCCCGGCGCTCGGGACGCCCGCTCCAGCAGCCGTGATCGGTCGTCGTGGTTCCCCGGCGTCAGCCGCACCGGCACGCCCGCCCGGACGATGCCCGAGATCGACTTGAGGAAGAGGTCGTACTCCTCGGCCGTGCCGAACTCGACGCAGTCGCCGTTGACCAAGACCCCGGCCGGCCTCGACTTCAGGGCCACGACCCCTCGGCAGGCGGCCTCCAGGTTCGGGACCAGCCGCTTCGCACGCTCGACGATCCGCCGCTCCTTGCCCCGAAAGGCCGACTCCGGTGCGACGTGCGGGTCGGCCAGCAGCGCCCACAGGTGCGGGTCCGACGCCGATTCCTGTGCGACCGACCGCCGGGCCGCAAACCCCGACAGGGCGACGACGCCCCCGGCCAGGAAGCGGCGGCGGCTCGACGGAATGAGATGGATCGACATATTCGGTCCCCTTCGGACGATGGAAGATCAGCGACGACCGCCCAGGTACGGCGGTCGTCGTAGTGATGAGCGTGGGCGAGGCCGATTCCGACTCACGGCGAGCCCGCCCCGGCCTCGACTCGGATGCGTCCCGACGGTGTCGCCCCTCGTCTCGTCCTCGATCGAGGACGGATCGGCCCGCACGACCCGAGGAGCCGGTGGATTCGACAGGAGGCGATGATACGATGCAAGCGAGGCGTTTGCTAGTTATTGACTGTCTAATCATCGACTGTCGAGTCGAAGAAGGCACCCATCCTACACTCGCCCGGATGCACGAGGACGACATCCGCCGCCGCTTCGGGACGAGGATCAGGCGGCTCCGCAGCGAGCGGGGCCTGTCCCAGGAGGCGTTCGCCGACGAGGCGGGTTTGCATAGGACGTATATCGGGGCCATCGAGCGGGGCGAACAGAACCTCTCGCTCGCCAACATCGAGCGGCTGGCCGCCACCCTGGAGATCTCCCTCGCCGAGCTGTTCGCCCCCTTCACGGACAGGCCCGCCCCGCCGACGTGACCCCCATCCCCGAGCCCCCGACACCATCGGGACGCCCCCGGAGCCCGACGACGACCGGGCCATCGAACCGAGGCGTGACGGCGAGGGGGGCGGAGTCGTGGAAGGAGAACGTGATCGCTACGACCAGAGTGGAGGGAAGCCCGTCGACGAGGCCGAGGCGTTGCGCCTGATCCTGGCCCTCGCCGAGGCGTTGCGGGAAGAGTTCGGCGTCGGCGTCGACGCCCACCCCGGCGGCGAGGGCGGCGAGGCCGGCGTGGTCAACCGGGCCTTCATGGCGGCGGTTCGTGAGATTCTCCGCCGGGTCGTCTCGCAGGCGGAGGGAGACGCCAAGACGACCTCGCTCCTGCGCCAGGCCGCTCGCCTTCGCCTGGAGGTTCTCGGCGTCGGGGCGGATGAGGCCACGAGACTACTCGACTCGGGACCGACGTTCGGAGACCGGTGGCTCGCCTATCTGGCCCTCTCACCGCCCTCGGTCGTCTCAGACATCCGGGATGGCGACCGAGAATTCCGAAGCGGTCGAGGTAACGGATGATCCCCGACCTCATCTTGGATCGACGAGTCGGCTCTCCCTGGCGGTTCTGCCTCGGGTCACCTTCCAGTCATCGCATAGTACGAATCCACGGCGGGCTGGCCGGTGTAGTTCGGCCCGGCCCGGTCGTCCGCACCCAGGTAGCGATGGGGCAGGTCCACGACCTTGCGACCCCGGCAGACGACCAGCCGCCGCCTGCGATCGTACTCCAGACCCGCCCTCCGCAGGTCGGCGGCGACCCGACGCCCGGCCGGCTTGCCATCGGAAATCTTCACGTTGTGAAGATCGAGGCTCGCCACGAACAGCCCGTCGTCGGCCAGCCACGAGGCGGCACAGGCGATCAGGCCGAGTTTGTCGCCGATGTAGTGCAGGCCGTGGATGCAGGTGATCAGGTCGAAGCTCCGGTCGGGCCGCCAGCCGGTCAGCGAAGCCTCGACCAGCCGCAGGCGATGCAGGCCGGGATCGACCCGCCGGAACATCCCCGCCAGGTCGACGCCGACGATCTCCACGTCTAGGCCCTCGTCGTGGACGATCCGGGCGGCCTCGATCAGGGCCTTGCCCGAGCCGCAGCAGATGTCGAGCCAGGCGGCCGGACGCCCCTCGCCCGACGGCTTCCTCAACACGTCGAGCGGGTTGAAGCCCAACTCTCGGTCGTAGCCGTTGGAGCCGAGGAGGCCCCGCTCCCGGTTCATCCGGCAGTTGGCGACGACCGCCGACCGCTCCAGTTCGTCGTCGCCCAGGAGGTCCATCAGTAGTCGTACCGTCCCATCTCACGGTAGACGGTCATGGCGGACACGCCGCACTCCTTGGCGATGGTCGGGGCCTTCTTCCCCTCGGCGATGAGCGCCCGCACCTTCTCCCGGACGGCCGCCGGCAAGTACTGCTTCACCTCCTCGGTGGGATCGTCGGGGGCGGCGGCGAAGACCGGGGCGAAGTGGGCGTGCAGCCTCCGCACGGCGTCGTGCAGGCGGCCGTACGGACGGTTTCCATAGCATTCGAGCAGGTTGTCGCCGTGGAAGGGCTGGCCGTGGGCTAGGCAGATGGACGCCAGTTCGTCGCTCGCCTTGTGACGGAGGAGGTCGGGGAGCGTGTCCCGGAGCGTCCCGAACGGCAGGATCGGGAACTCGGGATCGGACTTCCGAACCCGCTCCAGGAGCCGGTTCCAGGTGTTCGCAAAATGGTACTGGGCGTTGGTGGCGCTCTCCCTGTACCAGGGCGTGCCCCGATCGGAGATTAGCAGCAGGTCCGAACCGAATCGCCGGGATCGATCCAGGCCCCAGCGGATCATCCGGGCCGTCTCGGGCCACAGGAGCCATTCGCCGAAGACCTCGGTCTTGGGCCGCAGGAATCGGACGAAGCCGTCCCGGTCCGTGGACTCGAAGTGCAGCCGCTCGGCGTACTCGTGACGGTGGTCGAACAGGATGTCCCTCGCCGAGAGCCGCCCGAGTTCCGCCGCCCCCATGGCGCAGTTCAGGCCGACGTAGAGCAGCAGGCGTTCGATCGGCGTGGCGTGCTTGTTGACGACCGCCAGTTGGGCGACGGAGTAGACCGCCTTGGTCACGACGGACTGCTTCCGGTCGGCGTCCGTCTTGGGGATCTTCCGCTTGATCCGTTCCAGCCCCCTCGGCATCTGCCAGCGGAACTTCTGGGTCGTGTCGAGCCAGCGGAAGAACCGCATCAGCTCGCCGACGTGGTGGCGGGCGTTGTCCCGGCTGGTCGCCCCCCGCTTCCCGATCGGGCGGTTCTTCCAGTAGGCGACCATCCCGGAGCAGCGGTCGAAGTCGAGACCGTGGAGCGGGATGTCCTCGTGCGCCGCCTTGAACCGCTTGACTCGGGCCAGGCGGAGCCGCCCGTAGGGAGTCAGCTCCTGGGACGAGGTCCGACAGTTCTCGGTAGGGACGTGCGTGACGTACTCGTCGAACGCTTCGTGGAGGGAGCCGGGGATCAAGTCCTCGGGAAGGGACTGCTTGGAGGTCAACGCCCCCAACTCCCTCATCTCCGCCTCCAGCGCCCGGAGCCGTTCGCTCACGACGCCCTTCTGTCCTCGGCGGACCGATTCGGCGTAGAGGTCGGGGTCGGAAGGCACGAGGTCGAGGCTGGGGAAGCGGTCCCGGTCGACCTGGATCATCTGGGCGTAGTCGGTCGCCGGATCTTCGATGCAGTCTTCCTGGGCCGGGGGGAAGTAGGTGATCCGAAGGTTCCCCTTGGCGATCTCCTTGGCGTAGGAGAGGGCCAGGGGCGACCAGACGTCCTCGCCGACGAGGCGGCAGTTCTCGTCGTACAGTTCCCGGATCTTCGCCAGCCGGCGTTCCGCCTCCCGCTTGTCGGTCCCCAGGTTGAACCGAGGCTGCTGCCTCTCGCCCGCCTCGCCGACCTTCCAGCCGACGCACGGGCGGTAGCGACCCTGGGAGTCGGGGCGGAGGTCTCGATTGCGGGTGGCCATGGCTGGAGCCTCGGGTGGCTGATTCCGTCCGACGACGGTCCCGATTCTACCAGCTTATTCGACACGGCCAAGCTGCTATCCGACACGCTATCCGACACAGGTCGCCCGACGGAAGTCCTTACGGCACAGGCGAATCGACGTAAGTCAAAAAGAAAAAGCCAGCTTGCGGCGAACCGCAAGGTGGCTTTCAGTGGAGGCGGCGGGAATTGCACCCGCAATCGTGATGACGCAAAGCGTTTCGCAGAAAGACTGTTGCGTCGAGGGGTCGCCCGCCTGTCTGCATACTGTCTGCACCGACGTGGCACTCCGTGAGCTGGTCGCAAGATGGCACGGCCTGGCACCTTCCGTCAGGGCGGAGATCATCGGGTTGATGGGGGGGCTGGGCCTGGAACTCCGGGCTAGTCAGCAGGCACCATGAGTCATCCGCATCCGGAAGGTGACCCCCTCGTGCCGCCCGAAATGATCAGCCCTTCGACGTCCGCCGTCCCTAACGGGTCCGGTCGGACGCGATGACATTCTGGCGGTCGTGTTCGCGGAATTGCTCGCGGAGGCAGTGACTCATCTCGCGGTAGACCATCAGGCCGACCAGGACGATGGAGAGGCCGCCGAGCGTGAAAGCCATCCTCTCGTTGGTCGTCCCCGCGGCCATGTTCTGGACCTGGCTGGCGGCGTTGAGGGTCGTGGTTATCGCGCTCATAAGAATTCGCCATCCTAATGCATGCCCCGGAAGTCTGCCGGCCGCATCGGTTCAGGCGTGCATGCCTCCACGGTTCGAGCTGTCTAGATTCGGGCTCGTCGGATCATCGCCACCCCGGCCGCGCTCGTTCGGACGGAAGAGGAGAAAAGGTATCCGGAATTTCGTTTATCACAGATTATCGGATGTATCCACAACGCATTTGGATGTACCGGCCACGTTCCTCGGGTCGAGTTCATCGAAGGCGGAATTCTCGATGGCCTTAGTCACTCGCCCGCCTGCGGTTCGCTCGGCTCGCACCTGTCGATCTCCTTCATCGCCGCCTCGACCTCGTCCATGTTTTCCAGGACCAATTGCTGGCGACTCGGTACCGCATCGGCCGGGGCGAAATCGAGGCCGAGCTGCCGGAGGAAATAGAATGCCATGCAGACACGCATGGACGTCTTGAGTCGTCCATCCTCCATGCCGTAATCGAGCTCGATGGCGCGACGGTTGCCCCCTTTCAGCGCAGGGTGCGGGATCAGGATGAGAGTCACATGTCGCTCCCAGCCGGCATCGTCGGCCGGCTCGACGTTTCCCGGCCGGTCCTCGGCGATCTGGAGGATCCGAGACAGGACGAAATCACGGAACTCCTTCCGTTCATAGCACCAGGCGCGGGCGTGCCAGCGGAACCCATCGAATCCCAGTGAGTGGGGCGAGAGCCAGCGCCAGCTCGGTTTTTCGCGGGACATCGACTGGTAGTGCACCTTGACCGAGGTACGGGTGCGGATCGCTCCGAGCACGCGGCGCAACGTCTCGGGCTCGAGTGGGCGGCGAAGGATCGGGACGATGGAGTATGACGGGAGGCGGACGGCCCATGAGTCCTCGTCGGTGAGCAGGCCCGCCTGGATGAGTCTGAGCTGGGCGAGGTATTGGCCGGCGGAAGGTTTGAAGAACACGGGCTTGAAATGCGGGCCGGTCACGTAGGCCTTGCGGGTCTTGTCATAGACCGCGTTTCCCCCCGCCTCCTCCTGGTACCGGGTCAGGTCCGAAGAGGCTTGAGGCACCGAGACCCCGAAGTGGTCGATGATGTCGGATCGATTGACGTGCCCTTCCCAGTACAAGCGGAAGTCGATGAATTCGAGCCGTCGCTCGACCGACCATCGCGTTTTCTTGTTGCGTTTCGTCACACGGCTTGCCCTCGTTGCGGGTCCAGCGTATATTTTCTAGATGGGTCTAGTTGAGCTACTCAACGACTTTCTATTCTCACAGATAGGCGACGCCGCGTAAAGGGAGTGGTCGTCGAAGTTGCCCGGGGCGAAGTCTGCAGAGGCAGGAAATTGCCGCAGCACGGGGACGTGCATGGCGGGGCGGGACCGCATCGTCCCGTGAAATCCCGATCTCCGGCGACGTCGAACGGGGTCATGACCCACCTCTCTGATTTCATCTGTCGTCGCGATCAGGACGTTCTATCCGCGAGTTGGAGGCTTTGTGATGTCGGAGCATAAACCCGAAAGCGACCCGAAGAACGAGGTCCGCATCCACATCGATCGGGTGGCATACAAGTCCCCCAATCCCACCGACGGGGAATCGCTTTACGAACTCGGGAAGGTCCGGGCGGGCTTCGAGCTTTACCTGGAGGTCCAGGGCAACGAGGAAGATCGTCTGATCCCCAGGGACCATGAGAAGGTCCGTCTCGAGGAGGACGAGCATTTCTACAGCGCGAACTCGCACAAGAGGGTCTTCACGATCTTCGTCAACGGCCGGGAGAAGGAAGTGAGCGGGAAGGTTCAGTCCTTCGCCGAGATCGTCGCCCTGGCCAACTTCCCCGCCGACCCGAATACGATCTTCACCGTCACCTACAAGAAGGGCCGCCGCAATCAAGAAGGTGCCCTGGTCGAGGGCGACACCGTCAAGGTCAAGGATGGGATGATCTTCAATGTCACGCCAACTAGTAAATCGTAGTGCCGACCTCAAGCGGCTGCGTGATGAGGGCTACGACATCGAGGTGAGGTCGAATCACCTTCTGGTGAAGGACGTCCCTTACGTCGATTCCCAAAGGGTCGTCAGGCGCGGCATCCTCGTCTCCGAGTTGACGCTCGCGGGCGAGGTGACGGCCGCGCCCGGCACCCATGTCGCGTTATTCATAGGGGAACATCCCTGCAAGAGGGATGGAACCCTGATCTCGCAGATCCAGCACCAGAGCGGGGATCAGGATCTCGGCGACGGCCTCGTGGCCAACCATTCCTTCTCCAACAAGCCGAGCGACGGCTACAAGGACTACTTCGAAAAGGTTACGAGATACGTCGACATCATCTCCCATCCCGCGATGTCGCTCGAGCCCGGGGTGACGGCCAAGACCTTCCCCGCCGTGGAGGACTCGGAGGGCGAGTCGCCCTTCCACTACGTCGACACCGCCTCGAGCCGCGCCGGGATCACCGCCGTCACGGGCAAGCTGGCGCTGCGGCGTCTGGCGATCGTGGGGGTGGGCGGGACCGGATCCTATGTCCTCGACCTGGTGGCCAAGACGCCGGTGCAGGAGATCCACATCTTCGACGGCGACAGGATGCTGAACCACAACGCCTTCAGATCCCCAGGGGCACCGTCCCTCGATCAGCTAGGGCAGCGCCGGATGAAGGCGGACTACTTCGGGGAGATTTACTCTCGGATGCACCGCGGCATCGTCGCCCACGGCTCCTACGTCGACGCCACGAACCTCGATCAGTTACGAGCGATGGATTTCGTCTTCGTCTGCCTCGACAGGGGCGAGGCCAAGCGGTTGATCGTCGAGCGGCTGATCGAATGGAGTATTCCGTTCGTCGACGTCGGCATGGGGATCGAGCTGGTCGACGGCATGCTGGGCGGCGTCCTTCGCGTCACGACCGTGACGCCGGAGAAGCACGACCATGTTTCGCGCCGCATCTCGTTCGCCGACGGCGAAGACGATTACGCCAGCAATATCCAGATCGCGGACCTCAACGCCTTGAATGCGACGCTCGCCGTAATCCGCTGGAAGAAGCTCTTCGGCTACTATCGCGATTTCGAGAAGGAACACCAGAACACGTTCACCACGGATTGCAACATGCTGCTCGGCGAGGACAAGCTATGAGGCCCGAGATCGTCCTCACGCACGAATTCGTCCGGGCCATGCCCGATGAACTGGAAGAACGCACCATCTATGTATCGATCGATTTCGCCACGGTTGCGCACAAATGCTGTTGCGGCTGCGGCCGGGAAGTCGTCACTCCCCTCAGCCCGACGGACTGGAGGTTGATCTTCGACGGCGAAACGATCTCGATTGAGCCGTCGGTCGGGAGTTGGAATCTCCCCTGCCGATCCCATTATTGGATACGGCGCAACAAAGTGCAGTGGTCGCGTCCGTGGTCGCGAGAGCAGGTCCAGGCCGAACGAGCGGCAGATGCACGGGCAAAGGCGATATATTACGGGAATGAAATCGAGGCGGAGGAGGCTCCTCCGGTCATCGTCCCGGTTCCGCCGGCTCCAAGCTCCACGGAAGACGCCGAAAGCCCGGTCGTGGCGAAGCCGGAGCGTCGCGTTTGGCGGAGGCTGAAGAGATGGATGTTCGGGGCGTAGACGGGCCGGGCCCCGGTGCATCGCTCTCGATGTCTCCGAAGCCGCTCAAACGAACAACAGTCGAGTTCACGTAGCCGTCATCGCTTGAATGACTACCCCGTTGCGGCTGGACCTACCGGCCGTGTCGGCACCGGGCTACGCTACGGGATATGCTCGATCTCGACGTCCTTCCAGCGTTCTTTGAGGTATTCGGCGACCAGCCGGCGATGGCAATGGTGGGGCTTCTCCTCGCTGCAGAGCAGGCATCCGCCGTCAAGCTGCTCGGGGGTGAGGGCTGCCTCGATCTTTCTGTCCTCCATCAGCTTCAGGAATTGCCGCTCGTAGATGCCCCAATCTCCCTTATTCGTCTTGAAAGCGGTCAGGATGTCCTGGGTGGGCGCCAAGACGGGTAGGTGCAGGTAATCGATCTTGCAGATTTCACCTGTGAAATATTTCAGGTCGTTCTTTTTCGTGAATCCGGCGAGTTGAGAGACGTTGTTCAATCGGACGTCGATCAGCGTCCTGGCGCCGGAGTTCTTGATCCTGGTGAAGAAGGTCTCGGCCGACTTCTTGGTGAACCCTATCGTGAACAGCTTCATCCCGCGACTCCTCTGCCGTCCCCGCGCGTCGGCGCGTCCGTTTGATACGCGATCCGTTCGGCCTGGATGCGGTAGGCGTCCGAGACGGCCAGCTCCCGGGTGCTGAACATGTCATCCGCCGAGAGTCTAAGCAGCCGGATCAGCCGCGACAAGGCCTGCGCGTGGCTCTCCGCCCGGCCGTCGGCGTGGATGTGGTGGACGTCGAAGCCGAGCTCCTCGAGGCTCCTGGCGACGAGTATGGTGCGGTGGCACTCCAGGGGTTCCTTCTCGGCGCACATCAGCGCCACCTGATATTTCTCCGTGCCATTCCGGATGCGATCCAGGCCCGCGCGGAAGAGGTCCGTCCGTGCCAGGCGGTCGTACTGCACCTTGCCGTGCTCGTAGCAGGAGTGGTCCTCGCTCCTCGCGCCGAGCTCCTTGCCGAGGAACACGTAAGCGATGCCTCGCTCGCGCAGCGACTTCTTGAGCGGCTCCCGGTTGTACTGCGGATGGAATTGGCTGTAGGGCTTCGATCGCACGTCGCAGAGGGCCGTGATGCCGTGCATCTCCAGGAGGGCGACGAACTGCTCGATACGGTGGTTCGAATGGCCGATGGTGAAGACCGTCCTTGTCATGGCCGTTCCCTCACAATGGTTGCCTTGCGAACAGCGCCGCGACGAGCTTGAAACAGTCGCCGTCGCTGTACGGCTCGCTCAGGCTGACGGCCAGATGGGCCTCCGGCACCGTATATTCGGCGTCCGGCCTGGCGAGGAGCGTCTGCTCGACGATCGGATCCGTGACGACGAAGCTGTGGTATTCGCCGTTATGGTGGAACAGGGCGCGGACCCTCCTGCGCGAAGGGCCCGCGAACTGGCTCTCCGCGCTCACCCGGATGCGCAGGCCGTCCGGCCGGATGAGCAGGAGGGAGTTCCTCACCTGGGCGACGGCGGTCGCCCCCACGCGGTCGTTATGGCCGTGGAACGTCGAATTCCCGTTGGTCCAGAGTGTCGCCGGCCGGTCGAGCATCTGGCCGAGATCGGCCCATGTCGCCGTGCCCACCTTCTCCCAGTAATACGCGGCGTCGATCAGCACGTTCTCGGTTTGATGCCCCGCGGGCGTCGGCGCGATGATGGGGATCGTGATCACATCGAGCAGTCGCGGCGAGGTGCCGTCCTCGAAACGCCGCTCCTCCTCCGAGATCTCGTGCGTGGGGCGCACGCTGACCGGGCGGACCCATTTCCCGTAGGCTCCGCCCGCCTTTTCCTTGCCGGCGATGCAACGCCCGGAAGGTGGCTTCCGGGAATTGGCCAGGCACACGATGGTCACCACGTCATTCATAACTTTGACATATAATCCTAAACAGATGTTCGCTCTACAAGAACTTCGAATCGCACGCGCCTGCCGCCGCTGGGTCTCGTGCGATCCGCCCGTTCGCTCGGGCCGGTAGGTACGAATTCGGCCGCGGCGCGTTGCCGCGTATCCGATTCTACATCGGTCTATGTCCGGGCGCGAGATCAATGCGGGGCTCGATTACTTTCTTTCCCGTCATCCGGCTTTCATGCCTTCCTGCATGAAATCATGCAGGAAGGCATGAATCGACCGGAGGCGTCAGCCTAGGGGGGCGGACTCGACCAGCACATAATGCGTGCTCCTTCCCCCTGCGGCATCCTTCGCCAAGATGCCCCGTTTGACGAGGTCCATGATGTCGCGGTGGGCGGTGTCCTGGGAGCATTTCGCGAGTTTCGCCCATTTGGACGAGGTGAGATGGCCCTCGAACCCGTCCTGCAGTCGGTTGAGGATCTTGCGCTGCCGGTCGTTGAACGACTCCCCGGCGTGCCCCTCCCAGAATCTTGCCTTCTTCAACACCCGGGCCAAGGTCATCTCCGCCCCCTCGAACGCCCTGCCGAGGCAGCCCAGGAACCAATCCATCCAGGCGGTGACGTCCAGCGTTTCTTTCTGGGTCTTCTCCAGGATGCGGTAATAGTCGTTCCGCTCGGCCCTGATCTGGGCCGACATGCTGTAGAACCGGCTGGGGCTGCCTTCCGAGCGGGCCAGGGACATGTCGGCGATCGCACGGGCGACGCGGCCATTCCCGTCGTCGAACGGGTGAATCGTCACGAACCACAGATGGGCCAGGGCCGCCTTCAGCACCGGATCCATGCCGGCCGGGCCGTTATACCAGCCGAGGAACTCGGCCATCTCGCGGCCGAGTCTTGGCGCCCCGGGCGCCTCGTAATGCACCCGCTCCTTGCCGATCGCGCCCGAGACGACCTGCATCGGGCCGGAGCCGTCGTCCCGCCAGGTGCCGACCCTGATCCGGTGCATGCCGCTGCGCCCGGCCGGGAACAGGGCCGCGTGCCAGGCGAACAGGCGATCGTCGGTCAGGGGCCGGTCGTATTGCTGGGTGGCGTCGAGCATCATCTCGACCACGCCCTCCACATCGCGATCGGCGGGCGTGAGGGCGCCGATGTCCATTCCCAGCCGCCGGGCGATCGAGGAGCGCACCTGGTCTCGGTCGAGGATCTCGCCCTCGATCTCGCTCGATTTCAGGACGTCCTGGGTCAGGGTGTCGAGGAGCGCCTCCTCGCGGAGCCGGAAGCCGAGGGATTCCATCCGGCCGATGAGCCGCCCCTGCCGGTGGCGCACCGCCGCCAGCGGGGCCGAGAGCCTCTCCTCGTCCCAATGGAACCTGGGCCATTCGTCTTTTTGGTGGATATACACTTTATTCTCCGCATCAATTGCGGAGAATATACCCCGGATTCTCCGCGACGGCAAGTTCTTTCTCCGCACGGATTGCGGAGATTAGGACGGGGAATCTCCGCAAGCCCCTCACCTTTCCCTCGACTTTCCCGACGATTCTGGTTCTATGAGAGCGACTTAACCGCCTATGGGGAGACGAGTTCCGTGAAGGACGACCTTGAAGATTACGGAAATCCGGCCGACGTGGTGACGGCGCACGAGATCGCGACCTTCGTCTACTGCTCCGAGCAGTGGCGGCTGGAATACGGCCTGGGCCTGGAGCCGGAGAACCAGGCGGAGCTAAGGGCCGGCGGCCGCCACCATGCACGCAAGGCGACGGCGGAGCGGACGGCGGGCCGGATGCTGGGGATCGGCCGGGATGCGGTGCTGGCCGGCCTGATCCTCCTCTTCGTCCTCTGGATCCTGGGGCGATGATGCCGCCCCGGTCGGATCCGTTGTTCTGGCTTGCGGCGGGGGTGCTCCTCGCCGGGCTGCTGATGATCCTCTCGGCCTGGAGGATGAGGCGTGTCCGCGGCCTCTCGTCCGGCCGGACCCTGGCGCTCGACGACGTCACCCTCTATTCGCCGTATTATGCCCTCCGGGGGCGACCGGACCGGATCGTGCGTGCGGGCGGGACGGTGATCCCCGAGGAGTGGAAATCGGCGAAGCGGCTATGGCCGGGGCACATCGCCCAAATGGGGGTGTATTTCCTGCTCATCGAGGAGCGATTCGGCGTCCGCCCCCCCTACGGCTATGTGGTGCTAGGCACGGGCGAGCGGCGCCGAATCGCCAACGACGAGAAGCTCAGGGCTTGGGTGCTGGACTTGTCCTCGCGGATCCGGGATGCGAGGAGGAGGCTGCTCGAGCCCACCCGGCCTCGCCCCAGGCCGGCGCAGTGCCGGGCGTGCGGCCAGAGGGACAATTGTTCGGAGCGGGTCGCCTGAGCGGTGAGTTCCGGAAGTGAGGGCAGAGGCTATCTCCCGGTTCCGACCTTCTGCCCTAGCATCTCGTCGCATATGTGCTGCGTCCGTTCCCCATGCTCGGAGAACCCCTCCCCGCCATCCACTTGCTTCTTCCGGACGAGATCGGAGCACTCGCGCACCAGGGCTCCACGCTCCTGCTTCGCTTCGGCATCGGGGTCTGCCAACGCGTCCATCTTACGGCAGAGGGTCTTCATCTCGCTCACCCTCGGATTAATGTACTGCTTGGCATGGGCGTGCCACTTGATCGATGCGCCCTTCGGAAGGCCGGCTCGTTGCGGCCATTCCGCCTCGTCCAGGCAGGCTACGCGAAGGATTTCCTTCATCTCCGCCGGGTCTTTGCCTTTCAATCTCTGGTCGAGCGTCTGCGGCAGCCCAGGGGTGCAGGCGCCCGCGGCAAGGCCTAGGATTAGGATTGTAGCTGATCGTATCATAGGGAAAATCTCCGATAAAATTATTCATTCGTCCGATTTGTCGAGGAGCTGGCCGGCCAGGTTCAATCGCTTGTAGAGTGCGGGGAGCACCAGGAGCGTCAGGATCGTGGCCGTGACCAGCCCCCCGATGACCACGGTCGCCAGGGGCTTCTGCACCTCCGCGCCCGCGCCGGTGGCGATGGCCATCGGCACGAATCCGAGGCTCGCCACGAGCGCCGTCATCAGCACCGGGCGGAGGCGAGAGAGCGCCCCCTCGACGACGGCGTGGTCCGGATCCACGCCCTCCCGGACGAGCTGGTTGATGCGGTTGATCATCACCAGCCCGTTCAGCACCGCCACGCCCGAGAGGGCGATGAAGCCGACGGCCGCCGAGATGGAGAATGGCAGTCCGCGAATCCAGAGCGTGAAGATGCCGCCGGTGAGCGCGAGCGGCACGCCGGAGAACACCAGGAGGGCCTGCTTCACCGAGCCGAGCGCGGTGAAGAGCAGGAGGAAGATCATGAAGAAGCAGGCGGGCACCACGACGGAAAGCCTCGCCTTGGCCTCCTGCAGGTTCTTGAACTTCCCGCCCCATTCGAGCCAGTATCCGGGCGGCGTCTTCACCCGGGAATCGATCGCGACCTGCGCCTCGGCCACGAACGAGCCGATGTCGCGTCCGCGCACGTTCGCCTGCACGACGACCCGCCGCTTGCCGTTCTCGCGACTGATCTGGTTGGGCCCTTCGCTGATCTCCAACTTCGCCACCTGCTTGAGCGGGATGTAGGCCGGGCGGTCGTGCCGCTGGCCCGCGGACCTGTTGGACGCGTCGAGATCGTCGACGGGGAGCGGGATGGGCAGATTCTCCAGCGTCCTCAAGTCCTGGCGAACCGCATCGGGCAGGCGCACGACGATGGCGAACCGGCGGTCGCCCTCGAACACCAGCCCGGCCTCACGGCCGCCCACGGCGATCGACAGCACGTCGAGCACGTCGCTGACGTTCAGGCCGTAGCGGGCGATCGCGGCCCTGTCGAGCTTGGCCTCCAGCATGGGCAGGCCCGAGGTCTGCTCGATCTTCACGTCCGCGGCTCCGGCGATGCCTTTCAGTGCCTGCGCGAGTTGGGCCGCGGTCTTCTCCATCAGTGGGAACTCGTCGCCATAGACTTTCACCGCCACGTCAGAGCGTATGCCGGCGATTAGCTCGTTGAAACGCATCTGAATTGGTTGGGTGAATTCGTAGACGTTGCCGGGCACAACGGACACCGCATGTGACACCTTCTCGATGATCTCGGACTTGGACGCATCCGCGTTCGGCCAGTTCTTCTTGTCCTTGAGGATGATGTATGCGTCTGCGGCGTTCGGCGGCATCATATCCGCGGCCATCTCCCCCGTGCCGGTCTTGGAGAAGACGAAGGCTACCTCGGGAATCTTGCTAACCTCCCTCTCCACCGCGAACTGCAGTTGCTGCGACTGGGAGAGCGAGGTGGAGGGAATTCGGATCGAGGTCAATAGAATATCCGTCTCGTCCAGGGTGGGGGTGAATTCCTGGCCCAGCGTGGAAAACAGCGCCAGCGAGAGGGCGAAGCCGCCCGCCGCGACACCGGTCAGCTTCAGGGGCGAGCGCAGGGACGCCGACAGAGCGGGCACGTACCACGACTTGGCCCTGCGCACGATGCGGCCCTCCTTCTCCTCGACCCTGCCCTTGACGAAGATCGCGAGCATGGCGGGCACGAAGGTCAGCGAGAGGGCGAACGCGGCGACGAGCGCCAGGATCACCGTCATCGCCATCGGCTCGAACATCTTCCCCTCGACGCCCGAGAAGGTGAGCAGCGGGATGTAGACCATGATGATGATCGCCTGCCCGAACACAGAGGGCTCGATCATCTCGCGGCTGGCTAGCAGCACCTCGTGCAGCCGTTCCGCCAGAGCCAGCGTCCGTCCCTCGTGGTACTGCCGCTCGGCAAGCCGCCTCAGGCAATTCTCGGTGATGATCACCGCGCCGTCGACGATCAGGCCGAAGTCGAGCGCGCCCAGGCTCATCAGGTTGCCGCTGATGCCGCCGCGGATCATGCCCATTGCGGTCATGAGCATCGCGAGCGGGATCACCAGCGCCGTAATCAGTGCGGCACGGACGTTGCCCAACAAGGCGAAGAGGATCGCGATGACCAGGATGGCCCCCTCGATCAGGTTCTTCTGCACCGTGGCAATGGTGCGGTCCACCAGCTTCGTGCGGTTGAGCACGGTCCTGGCCCGGACGTCCGGCGGGAGCGATCTGTTGATTTCCGCGAGTTTCTTATCCACAGCCTCCGACACGGTCCGGCTGTTGCCGCCGATCAGCATGAGAGCGGTGCCCACCACGACCTCCTTGCCGTTCTCGGAGGCCGATCCGGTGCGCAGCTCCTTCCCAGTTCCGATCTGCGCGATGTCTTTCAGATAGATGACACTCCTGCCCCGGTTGGCGACGACGATGTCGCCGATCTGGGCGGCGTCCTGCACGCGACCGTCGGCACGGACGACATAAGCTTCACCATTTTTCTCGATGTAACGGGCACCGACACTGCTGTTGTTGCGTTCGATCACGTCGGCCACATCCTTGAAGCCGAGCCCCAGGGCCACCAGCTTCTGCGGGTCAGGCTGCACGTGATATTGCTTCACGTAGCCGCCGATGGCATCCACACCGGCCACGCCCGGCACGCCCTTCAGCTGCGGGCGGATGATCCAGTCCTGCACGGTGCGCAGGTAGGAGGCGAGTTCGACGTCGGTGCTGAGCCGCTGACCTTCGGGCGTCAGATAGTCCCCACCGGGCTGCCATCCCGGTTCGCCCTGCCTAACCTGGCTGCCGTCACCACCCGAATGTTCATATTCAACGGCCCACATGTAGATTTCGCCCAGGCCGGTCGAGATCGCGCCCATTTTCGGTTCGACGCCTTGGGGCAGCGACTCGCGTGCCTGCGACAGGCGCTCGCTCACCTGCTGGCGGGCGAAGTAGATGTCCACGCCGTCGTTGAAGACGGCGGTGACCTGGCTGAACCCGTTGCGCGAGATGGATCGCGTGTTCTCCAGGCCGGGGATGCCCGCGAGCGCGGTCTCCACCGGGAAGGTCACCTGCTTCTCCACCTCCATGGGCGAGAATGCCGGCGCGACCGCATTGATCTGGATCTGCACATTGGTGATGTCCGGCACGGCGTCGATGGGGAGATCTTTGAGCGAGTAGATCCCGAACGTGGCGGTGGCCGCCGTGAGCAGCACGACCAGGTAGCGGTTCTTCAGGGCGAAGGTGAGGATACGATCGAGCATCGGCGTTCTTCCGTGTTATGGCAGGTTTGTAAACGTCGGCACCGCACCGCGCTTGCACGACGCGCAGCGGGATGCCGGGAGCGGGACGTCCGGACGGAAGGCGGAGCCATCAAGAGTTGACGGCTCAACATTGCCGGCTGGCGCGGCTAGTGGTGTCTTGGACGTGACCATCATCCCCCCTCACTCCTCGTCCGCCGCGCCGGCTTTGCCGATGTCGGCCTTCACCACGAAGCTGTTCTTCGCGACGTAACGCTCGCCGACTGACAGGCCGCTCTTGATCTCCGTCCATTCGGCGTCGCCGCTTCCGACGTCCACAGGCCGGGCCTGGTAGGAGCCGTCGGCATTTTTTACGAAGACGACGGCCTTGCCCTCCATCCGCTGGATCGCTTCGGTCTTCACCGCCAGCGGCACCGTCTTCTCCGCCAGCACGACGTCCGCCCGGACATTCATGCCGGAGCGCCAGTGGTTGTCCGGGTTCTGGATCACGGACCGTGCCACCACGGTCTGGCTGGAGGCCTCCGTCGTCGGCAGGACCAAGGAAATGGTGGACTCGGTGGAAATCGGGTCGTCGAGGCAGAGGATCCGCACCTTCTGCCCCGGCTTCAGGTGTTCGCCATCTTTGGAGAAGACGAAGAGTTCCGCCCAGAGGACTTTCAGGTCGGCGATCACGTACAGCGGCTCGGTTCCCGCCAGTTCGCCGGTGTTGGCATTGCGGCTGATGACGGTGCCGGAGACGGGCGCCGCGACCGGGTAGACCTGGAGGCTGTCATTGCTCTCGACCGTGGCGAGGGTCTCGCCCGCCTGCACGGACTCGCCCGGCTGCTTCGTCACGCTCTTGACGATGCCCGGGAAGCGGGCCTTCACTTGAGCTGTGGTGTTCTGGTTGAGGGTGACGCGCCCGCTCACCGAGATGGTCTCGCGCACGGTGGCCCCGCCGGCCTCGAGCACCTCCAGCCCCAAGCTCTCGGCCGCGGCCTCGCTGATCCGGCTCACGTCCTTGTGGTCCTCCCCGGCCTCCCCTCCACCCCCGGCTTCCTCGGCTTTCTCGCCCTTCGGTTGGCGGCCGCCGGGCGCATCGCCGGCGCCCTGGCTTAGTTCCAGCTTGTCGGGCTGCAGATACAGATAAACGCCGCCGGCCAGCGCCGAGGCCACCAGGATCAGTGCAGTAAGTCGCTTAATCAACATGAGATTCTCCCGCCTTCTGAAGTTTGGGTAATTGTGCCGCGGTCAGCCTCTCCACGGCGGCCCGCGCGATGTGATAGTCCTTCGATGCCGAGATATGTTGCTTCTTGACGTCGAACAAACTCCGCTGCGCGTCGAGCACTTCCAGGTAGGGGAAGCGTCCCAGCTCATAGCCCTCGCGGGCGAGCGCGAAGGCCTTCTGAGCGGAGGGCAAGATCTCGTGCTTCAGCGTGGTCGCCTGGAGGTAGGCGTTCTCTTGCTGCCGCGACGCCCGCGTCAGCTCGGAGCCCAGTTGCAACTCGACCTGGCGGCTGTCCTGCTCGGCCCGCGAGACGTCGCTGCGAGCCCTCTGGATGTTGCCGCGGTTCCCGTTCAAGACCGGGATGGGCAGCGAAACGCCTACCAGCAACGCCTGGCCATTCGCGCTTGGGATTCGGGTCAGGCCCGCGCCGATCCTGGGGTCCGGTATGGCATTCGCTTTCTCCAGGTCGAGCCTGGCCTTGGCCTGATCCTGGAGCGAGGCCTGCCGCCGCAGGTCCGGGCCGGCCTTCAGGCCGTCCTCCGTGGCCGGGATCTCCGGCTCGTCGATGGTGTAGAACGCCTCGGGGTCGAGCGTGAAACCGCCCGCCCCCTCGCCCAGCAGCATGGCCAGGTATTTGAGGGCGATGTCGTGCTCACGCTTCGCGGTCTCGAGGGCGACCGCCGCGGCGTGGCGTTCCACATCGGAGCGGGTCTTCTGGATCAGGGGCGCGGCGGCGGCGTTCACGCGCGTGCTCACGGACTTGAAGACTTCCTCTGACAGGGATTTCTGCTCGGCCGCCAGGCGCACGTTCTGCTCGGCCGCCACCGCTTCGGCGTAGGCGACCGTGACGTCGCGGATCAGGTCCAGCGCCGCCGCCTGATGGTCGAGGGTGGCGATCTCCAGGCCTTTGTCGGCGACCTCTTTCCGCGCCGAAATCTTTCCGCCAATCTCGACCAGCTGCGAAATCCCGTAGACGTCCTGGCCCGGGCTCAGGACCTTGTACGCTGGGCCTGCGGCGAAGTTCTCCTTGCTGAAGCTGACCTCGGGGTTCTGGCGTGCGCCCGCCTGCCTGCGCTCGCCCGCCGCCGCGGAGACGGCGCTCCGGAACGCCTGCAGGCGCGGCGATTGCGCAAGGGCCTTGGCGATCGCGGCATCGAGCGAGAGTCGTTCTGCGACCTCTGCCTTAGCAGCCTTGGCGGATCTCTTGGGCTTTCCGTTCGGAGCCGGCTCATCCTCGGCATGGGCCGGACGGACGGTCGGGATGGCGACACAGAGCAGACTCAGCGCGCAGATGGAAAGCAGGTGGTGGCGGAAGATATTCATCGCGTACTCCTTCGATTCGATCAAGCTGGGCGTGGAGCATCGGATGGCCCGCATGGGCGCATCCGGGCTTACGCCCGACTTCGGAGGATTACGCGAGTGAAGGGGGCTGGAGGGGAGGGCCTACGACGACGGAGCCCAGGCTCTCCTCCTTGGTGAAGATGCCGCGCGAGGCCGGCTGCGAGCCGGGGGCCGGGGCGGCGGGCTCGAGCGGTTGGGTCGAGGCATGGCTGCAGAAGCAATGGTGGATGTTCGCCGGCTTGCTCCCGTCCTGCTTGTCGCCCGGGGCGTCCTTGAGCGTGAATTCGGCCTGATCCCCGCCCGAATCGGCGCAGACATAGCCCGCCTCACACGCCGCGGGGTTGATGGCGAGACACAGGGTCAGCAGGAGGAATATTATTAATTTTTTCACTTGAATATTTATTATTTATTGCGGGGCCGTGTTTTTACAAGAAACCATGAAACAGCAAATTTGTAAAATAAAAGTTAAGCTTCTGTAAGTTACAGGAAACATTGCAGTTTTCCGAATCGAGGTGGCGAAGTGTGCGGACTGGTCCGCTGGTCTCAGGGAAAATTGCCCCGCCACCCTGCCAGGGGAGACTCTGATGATTGTCCAGGACCTGCGGTCATCCCAGGGCGAGACTACTCGGAACGCAATTCGCGGACTTCGACGCAAACGAGGCCTGGATTCGGCGGGTACGGTTTTTCGGATTAGGACTTCAGGATGGAACCGATCGCTTCCGATCAGATACCGGGATCGCCGGGATTTCAGCCTGCTCTAGTAGGAATCCGTCGCCCGGCGTAGAATTGTGGTTAGTTTCTCTCCTTTCCCCCGAGGGCTGCGGTGAAAACGGTCTTCGTCTTCCTCTTGGTCGGCATCCTCTCGGCGTGCCCGCTCCTCTGCCGGGCGGCCGAGGGGGCATGCTGCGCCGACCAAAGCGAGGAAGACGGCCGTCGCGTGCCGGACCTACCCTCGTCCTGCCCGGACGATGGGGTGTCCTGCATCACCGCCGGGGCTATCCACGCCGATCAGGTGCCGCTGCCCGTCCCCGACGCGGTCGGCCGGCCGGTCGCCGACCTCTGGTCGTTGGCACCGCTCTACCTGCTCCCGCAAGCCCAGGGCAACGCAGGCCGCGCCGTTCTCTCCCCGGCGGTGCCGGGCGACGCCGGGACGCTGCGCGCGCTCCTCCAGAATTTCCGCTGCTGATCCCACCGCCACCCGCAACCCTTCCTCCCGAAGGGGCTGCGCACATCCCACGCCCCGTCCCGGGGCCCGTCTAATCCTCGTAATCCATCGCATGCACGCCCTTGCGCCCCGGCGATCCCCGCCCAGGCGACCCGGGGCGGCATCGCGGCTCCGCATCCCTGCATCTGAGGAACGAACCCATGAAACGAGTCGTAACCGGCCTGTTGATCGCGGCCGGCGTCGTCGCGGCCGCGGGCCTCGGCGTCGCCTTCCTCCGCCCGGACCTCATGCCCGCCTGGGCCCGCCCGCGGGGCGGGGCCGCGCCTTCCGAGACCGCCCTCCAGTGCAAGGAGCACGGCGTACCGGAGAAGTTCTGCACGCTGTGCCACAAGGAGCTGAAATCGAGCCTCATGCTCTGCAAGGAGCACGGCAACATCCCCGAGGACATCTGCACGCTGTGCCACCCGGAGCTCAAGGAGAAATACGACATCGAGATGTGCCCGAAGGGGCACGGGCTCCCGCGCGATTTCTGCTTCAAATGCGGCACGAATCCCCAGGCGTCGGCCGCGCCGGGCGAGGTGCCCGACGTGAAGCTCGCTTCTCCGGAGATGGCGAAAGACATCGGCCTCGAGACCGTCGCCGCCACGACCGAGAAGCGGGCTCCCACCCTGCGGGCCAACGCCGAGACGGCCTACGACGCGCGACGCTACGCGGAGGTCCGGCCGCGCGTCGCCGGCTTCCTCAGCGAGGTGAAGGCCGATCTGGGCGATGCCCTCCCGAAAGGCGGGGTGTTGGCGGTGGTCGACTCGGCGGAGGTCGGCGCCGCCAAAGCCCGATACCTCTCCGCCCGCGCCACCGCCGAGCTCGCCCAGGCGACCTATGAGAGGACCAAGGGCCTGACCGCTTCCGGCTCTGTGGCCGCCCGGCAGGAGCTCGAGTCGCGGACGGCCCTGGCCGAGGCGCAGGCAACCCTGCGCGAGGCCGCACAGCGGCTCAAAAATCTCCGATTCGACGACGCGGCGCTTGCCGGGCTCGCCAAGTCCCAGGACACCTCAAGCCTGCTTACGATCACCGCCCCGATTGCGGGTACGGTCGTGGCTTTCCAGGCCGTGCCCGGCGAGGCGGTCGAGCCGACCACGCAGATCTACGCCCTGGCCGACACCCGGTCGATGTGGCTGTGGATTGACGTCTACGAGTCCGACATCGACGCGGTGAAGGCCGGCCAGGCGGTGACCTTCAGCATCTCGGGCACGAACCCGGACGCGAAGGGGCCCAGTTTCGCCGGGAAGGTCACCTGGGTCGGGACGGAGGTGGACCCGACCACCAGGACGACCCGGGTCCGGGCGGAGCTGGCGAACCCCGACGGCCGCTTGCGCGCCCACCAGTTCGGCCGGGCCGAGGTCCGGCTCGGCGACGAGCACGACGCAGTGGTCGTCCCGCGGGGGGCGGTCCAGCGCCGCTACCAGGACCACCTGGTCTTCGTGGCCCTTGACGACGGGACCTACCACCCCCAGCGGGTCCGGGTCCGCCCCGCCGCCCGCGGCGACCGGCTCGAGGTGGCCGCGGGGCTCTCGGCCGGGCAGCGGGTCGTCACCACCGGGGCCTTCTTCCTGAAGACCGAGACCATGAAGGACGCCCTCGGTGCGGGGTGCACCGACGACTGACCCGCCCCGAGGAGGGCTTCCCATGCTCAACGCGCTCATCGGCTTCAGCCTGAAGAACCGCTTCGTCATCCTGCTCCTTGCGGGCATCCTCGTCGCGCTCGGGGTCCGGGCTGCCGCGCGGCTGCCGCTCGACGCCTTCCCGGACACGACCCCGGTCCAGATCCAGATCAACACCGTCGCCCCGGAACTCGGACCCGAGGAGGTCGAGCGGCAGATCACCTTCCCGGTCGAGATGGCGATGGGCGGCCTGAAGGGGCTCGAGCAGGTCCGCTCGATCTCCAAATTCGGCCTCTCCCAGGTCGTCGCCACGTTCGAGGACGGCACCGACATCTACTTCGCCCGCCAGCAAGTGAACGAGCGGCTCGGCGAGGCGAAACTCCCGGAGGGGATCGCCAAGCCCGAGATGGGACCGGTCGCAACCGGACTGGGCGAGATCTACCACTACCTGCTCACCAGTTCGGACCCCAAGGTCGGGCTCACCGAGCTCAGGACGTTCCAGGATTGGGTCATCCGCCCGCGGCTCCGGCGCGTGCCGGGCGTGGCCGAGATCAACGCCTGGGGCGGGACGGCCAAGCAGTTCGAGGCCCGCGTCGACCCGGCGAAACTCGCCAAATACAAGCTCACGCTCGACGACGTGACGAATGCGCTGCGGGAGAACAACGCCAATGTCGGCGGCGGCTACGTCACTGAGGCCGGTGAGGCGAGCCTGGTCCAGGGGGTGGGACGGGTCGCCACGACGGACGCCATCGCTGGGGTCGTCATCGCCGCCCATAACGGGGTGCCGGTCCGCGTCCGCGACGTGGCCGACGTCGCGGTCGGGCACGCCATCCGCCGCGGCGGGGTGACCGCCGAGGGCGAGGGCGAGGCGGTGCTGGGCCTGGCCTTCATGCGGATGGGCGAGAACTCGCGCGAGGTCACCATGGGCCTCGACAGGGCCATGGAGGACGTCCGCTCCGCCCTGCCCAAGGGGGTGGAGATCACGGAAGTCTACGAGCGGACCCACCTCGTGGACCAGGTGCTGCACACGGTCGAGAAGAACCTCTTCGAGGGCGCGCTCCTCGTCATCGCGGTGCTGTTCGCCTTCCTCGGGAACTTCCGTGCCGGGCTGATCGTCGCGTCCGCCATCCCGCTAGCCATGCTGTTCGCCGTCACGATGATGGAGCGGATAGGCATCGCCGGCAGCCTCATGAGCCTGGGCGCCATCGACTTCGGTCTGGTCGTCGACAGCTCGGTCGTCATGGTCGAGAACTGCGTTCGGCACATCGCGCATGACGGCACGGCTAGGAAGAAGCTCGACGTGGTGCGGGACGCCGCCGTCGAGGTGAGGAAGCCGACGATGTTCGGCGAGCTGATCATCATGATCGTCTACCTGCCGATCCTGACCCTCGAGGGGGTCGAGGGCAAGCTCTTCCGGCCGATGGCGCTCACCGTCATCTTCGCCCTGCTGGGCTCGATGGTGATGTCGCTCACGCTCATGCCGGTTTTGGCCTCCTTCGCGCTGCCCCGCAAGATTTCCGAGAAGGAGACGCTCGTCGACCGGCTGGCGCACCTACTGTTCCAGCCGATCCTGCGGCTGGGCTTGCGCTTCCCCTGGCCGACCCTGGTCTTCGTCGGCGCCATCACGGTGGCCACCACCATCCTCGGCCTGTCGCTCGGTTCGGAGTTCGTCCCCCGGCTTAACGAGGGGACGATCGTGATCAACACGGTGCGGCTCGCCGGGGTGAGCCTGGAGGAGTCGCTGCGCTACGGCACGCGGATCGAGCGGATGCTCAAACGCGAATTCCCCGACGAGATCGAGAATATCTGGAGCCGGGTCGGGACGCCGGAGGTTGCGACCGACCCGATGGGCCTGGAGGTCGGAGACATCTTCATCACGCTCAGGCCCCGCGAGGGCCGCTACCCGCTCGGACGGCCGCCGCTCCTGAGCGGCCCCACCGCCTGGTGGCGCTACCTCACGCAGAAGCCCGAGGGCGGCTGGACGCGGGCCAAGAGCCAGGACGAGCTGGTCAAGGAGATGTCCGAGCTCACCGAGAAGCTCCCCGGGATGCGGGCGGCCTACACCCAGCCGATCGAGATGCGGATCAACGAGATGGTCTCGGGCATCCGCGCCGACCTCGGGATCATGCTCTACGGCGACGACCTGGCCGTCCTCAAAGAGAAGGGCGAGGACATCCTGCGGATCATGCTGCAGATCCCGGGCGCCGCGGATGTGAGCCTCGAGCAGATCACCGGCCAGCCGGTGCTCCGCGTGGCGGTCGACTGGCAGGCCCTCTCCCGCTACGGCGTCTCCGCCCGGCAGGTGCTCGACGCGGTGAAGGCGGCGGGCGGCATCCCCGTCGGCGAGGTCCTCGAGCCCGGGATGCGTTTCCCGCTCGTGGTCAGGCTCTCGGAGGACTATCGCGAGAATCCGGCCGCCCTGGGCCAGGTCCTCGTCGCGACCGCCTCGGGGCAGCGGCTCCCGCTCACCCAGCTTGCCCGCCTGGAGGAGGTCACCGGGCCGTCCACCATCCAGCGAGAATGGGGGCAGCGACGCATCGTCGTCCAGTCCAACGTCCGCGGCAGGGACCTCGGCTCCTTCGTCGAGGAGGCGCAGGCCCGGGTCAGGGCCGGGGTGAAGCTGGATACCGGCTACCACATCGAGTGGGGCGGGCAGTTCGAGCACCTGAAGCGCGCCGAGCGGCGGCTCCTCATCGTCGTGCCGCTGGCGCTGGCACTCATCCTGAGCCTCCTCTACCTCACGTTCCACTCCTTCCGCGACGCGCTGATGATCTTCAGCGGCGTCCTCTTCGCCCGGGTGGGCGGCGTCTTGGGGCTGTGGATTCGCGGCCTGCCGTTCACCATCTCGGCCGGCGTGGGGTTCGTGGCGCTGGCCGGCGCTTCGATGCTCGAAGGGCTGATCCTCGTCAGCTACATCCGCGACCGGATGGCGCACGGGGTCCCGAAGCGGGAGGCCATCGAGCAGGCGCGGCTGGCGCGGCTCCGGCCGGTGCTCATGACCGGCACCGTGGCGGCGCTCGGGTTCGTCCCCATGATGCTCTCGACAGGGATCGGGGCTGAAGTGCAGCGGCCGCTCGCCACCGTCGTCTTCTTCGGCATGGTCTGCGACACCTTCCTGACCATGCTGGCGCTGCCGGTCCTCTACCTCCTCTTCGGCAAGGGGCCGGAGCCGGAGGACGTGGTGCCTGCGGAGGCCCGCCACGAGGCGAACGGGACGATTGCCATGCCCCGCGAGGCGGCCGCGGTCTGATGCGGGTACCGCCGATCCCGCTGGCATGCGGTCAGTTGTCGGGATCAATTCAGCAACATGCGAGGATAGGGCCGATAGAGGAGATGGGAGAATGGGCGTCGGCGCACGGATGCGCGACGCCGAAACCGCTGGGAAGGGAGGCCGTCGCCGTGGGACGTCGATTACTTTCGGGGGGCCTGATGCTCGCACTGGGCCTCAGCCTCGGGGCGAAACATGCCAGGGGCCAGGGCTCGGCGGTCATCGCCGACGACATCATCAGCAGCATCATCGCCAAGGGCGAGCGGGCGCGGGAACAGGACTCCACGCACCTGGGACCCGTGCACGGGCGCGTCGAGCGGCCGTTCGAGAAGAACCCGGGCGCCGATGCCGCCCGCATGGGCGAGCGCCTCCCCCAGCCGAGGCCGATCGATATCCTGGCGGCGGCGGCCCGGGAACAACCCGCGGGGGCCGATCGCAGGGCCGGCATCCTCCCGCCCGCCCTGCCCGAGGCCGCGGCCCGGGTCGAGCCCCCCCTGTACGGCCCCATCGACCTGCCCGCCGGCGAGGCGGAGGGCCCGCCGGGCAGCCTGACCCTGGAGGGGGCCATCGCCCGGCTCATCCAGTCCAATCCCGAGCTCGCCGTCAAGTTCCAGGAGCTGCCCAAGGCCGAGGCCGACGTCCTCACCGCCGGCCTCTACGGCAACCCGCTCGTGCTGGGCGGCGTCGACCAGGTCCCCTACGGCCGCTACTCGCCCCAGCGGCCCGGCTCGACCAGCTACTCGGTCTCGATCGTCCAGCCCTTCGACGTCAACGGCAAGATCCCCGCCCGGGTCCGACTGGCCCAGTCGGCTAAGAGCGTGCTCCAGGCCCAGTATCAAGACGCCGTGCGGCTGGAGGTCGAGCTGCTCCACGCCGCATGGGTGGAGGTGCTGAACGCCCGCACGACGCTCGGCTATCTGCAGACGAGCATGACCAACTCCGAGGCCCTGATCCGCACGACCCAGGAACAGGTCAAGCGGGGCGCCGCCCCTGAGACCGACCTGGATACGGTCGTCATCCAGCAGGAGACGATCGCCAACGCGCTGGAGGAGGCCGCGGCGCGGCTGACCCGGACGAAGCGGGCCCTGGCCGTCCTGCTCGGCATCCCGCCGGCCCAGGCCGACCGCATCGAGGTCCGCGGGGCGCTCCGCGACGGTTCGTCCCCGCCCCCTCCGGACGAGGAGCTGGTCCGGCTCGCCCTCTGCCACCGGCCCGACGTCGTCGCCTATAAGCTGGGGGTGCGCTCGGCGATGGCGAATGTCGAGGTGCAGCGGCGCGAGCGGTTCCCAGATGTCTTCGCGCTCTATACGCCCTACGGCTTCGACGCCAACAACGGCGACCCCGGGGCCCGGGGCGCGACTTCCTGGGGCGCGGGGGTCTTCGCCAGCGTCCCGCTGTTCAACCGCAATCAGGGGAACATCCGCCGCGCCGAGCGGAACGTGATGCAGACCCAGATCGAGGTCTCGGGCCTCGAGCGCCAGGTCGCGGCCGAAGTCCAGGACGCGGCCCTGGACTACCGGACCACCCGCGCCGCCTCCGAGCGGTTCGAGCGGCTGATCCTGCCGCGGGCCAAGCACCTGCGCGACGAGCGCTATCGCCTGTACCGGGATGGACAGGAGAACATCGTCACCTACCTGAACGCCCAGCGGGACTACAACGACACCCTCCGCCTGTACCGCGACGCTCTGGTACGGCACCGGCGGTCCATGCTGGCGCTAAATACGGCCGTGGGCACGCGTGTCCTGCCATGACCCGCCCGGTGGCGAGGAGCGGGGCGGCGGTCGGTGGCGGACAACGGTCCGTCACCCCAGTTCAAGAAACATATCAAAAATTTACGAACACGGCCCTATAGTCGGCCACCAAACGCGGAGGTCCGCCAATATCGGCCGGAGCGATGCGACCGAGGAGGACTTCATGAGAGGACTCGCCAGCTTCCTTATGCCGGCCATCGCTGCCACCGTCCCGGGTCTCGTCCTGCGGTTCGCCGGTCTGCATGCGCCCGCCCCGCTCGCCGCGATCCTCTTCGGTGTGGCGATCCTGGGCGCGGGCTTCCTCCTGTCCTGGGCGGCGGAGGCGGCCGAGACGCACATCTCCCGGGGCCTGGCGATCGCCGGGCTCGCCCTGATCACGGTGCTCCCCGAATACGCGATCGACATCTATTACGCCTTCGAGGCGGGCCGCTATCCGGAATCGGACTACGCCCAATTCGCCGCCGCCAACATGACGGGTGCCAACCGCCTCCTCATCGGCGTCGCCTGGCCGCTCATCGTCCTCCTCTCCTACTGGCGGGGCCGCGGCCGGGGCGTCGCCCTCCGCGGGTCCAACGCGGCGGAAATCACTTTCCTGGCGATCGCCACCCTGTACTCGTTCGTGATCACGCTCAGGGGCTCGATCGGCCTCGTCGACGCTGCCCTCCTCGTCGCGATCTTCGCCGCCTATCTCCGCCGAGTCGCCCGGCTCCCCGGCGAGGAGGGGGAGGAGGGCGAGGAGTCGGCGGTCGGCCCGGTCGCCGCGATCCTCGGCCTGCCCCACAGGCGTCAACATCGCGTCATCGGCGCGATGGCAGCCTACGCCGCCGTGGTCATTCTCGCCTCGGCCGAGCCCTTCGCCGAGTCGCTCATCGCCGCCGGGCGGACGCTCGGCCTGAACCAGTTCCTGCTGATCCAGTGGGTAGCGCCCCTGGCTAGCGAGGCCCCGCAGGTCGTTATCACCATCCTCTTCACCCTCCGCGGCATGCCCACTTACGCTCTCGGCGCGCTCGTCAGCGATAAGATCAACCAGTGGACGCTGCTCGTCGGGATGCTCCCCCTCGCCTACTCGGTCGGCGCGGGGCACGTCGGCTCCCTGCTGCTCGACGCGCGGCAGCACGAGGAATTCTTCCTGACGGCCGCGCAGTCGCTCTTCGGAGTGGCCCTCCTCCTGCGGCTGAGGCTCAGCGTGGCGGGCGCCGCGTCGCTGCTCGGCCTGTTCCTCCTGCAGCTGGGCCTGGGCTTCGCCTTCCGCGACGACGAGGCGCGAGAGATCCAGGTCCTCACGGCGGTCGCCTGGGTCTACCTCGTCCTGGCCGTCGGCCTGGTCCTGTCGAACCTCAGGCACTTCCAGCGTGTTGCCCGCCTCGGCCTCCTCACCACGCCCAGCGACGAGGGGACCGCCCATCCGCGGCCCGGAGCAACGTGATGGCCGGCCTGACGCCCTACTGCTTGTAGATTTGCGCAAATATGCCATTACGTTCAGGAAGGCCCGCTGACCGCCGTCGCGTGAATTTTGGATCATATGAGGATCAAATGACAGCCATGCAACACCAACAGGACACCAACGAGAGCCCCGCCGCCTCCTGCGACCTGCAGGTCGGCGGGATGGATTGCCCGAGCTGTGCCGATAGCATCAAAGCCTCGCTCCGTGGGCTCGAAGGGGTCCAGGACGTGCAGGTTGATGTGCTGGGCGGCCGGGTCCGCGTGCTTTATGCCGAGGGGAAGCTGGCCCGTGGCGACATCGCCGGGGCCATCACGCGGGTCGGTTTCCCGGTCGTGGACGGCGAGGCCAGGCGGGCGAGCTTCACCGTCGAGGGGATGGACTGCGCCGAGGAGGTGCGTCAGATCGAAGATAAGCTCGGACACCTGCCGGGCGTCACCAACCTTCAATTCGACCTTCTCAACCGGCGGCTCACCGTCGAGGGGGCCATCACCTCCCCCGAGATCGAGAGGGCCCTGGAAGACATAGGCATGTCGGCCAGGCCTGCGGGAGAGGAGACCAAAGTCTCAAGTTTCTGGGAACGTCGCGGGCGGATGGTGCTGATGGCCCTGTCGGGGCTGTGCCTCGCCTCGGGGCTCGCCCTCGATTGGTCCGGCTTGCCCCCCATCTTTCACATCCCCCTCTTCGCCCTATCCTCCGTAACCGGGGCCTGGTATATCGCGCCCCGGGCCTACCGCGCGGCACGAAACCTCACGCTCGATATGAACTTCCTGATGATCGTCTCCGCCGTCGGGGCGGCGGTCATCGGGGAATGGGCCGAAGGGGCTTCCGTCGTCTTCCTCTTCTCGGTCGCGCAGGTGCTCGAAACCTTCTCCATGGACCGGGCTCGCAACGCCATCAAGGCCCTGATGGACCTGTCGCCGACCGAGGCAACCGTCCGGCGCGACGGCCAGGAGAGGACCATCCCGGCCGCGGATGTCGCGGTCGGGGAGATCATCGTGATCCGGCCCGGCCAGAAGATCCCGCTCGACGGCGAGGTGGTGGCGGGCCGCTCCGCGGTCAATCAGGCCCCGATCACCGGCGAATCGCTCCCGGTCGGCAAGGAACCCGGCTCCGAGGTCTTTGCCGGTTCCATCAACGAGCAGGGCTTGCTCGAGGTCCGCGTCACCAAGCTGGTCGCCGACACCACCCTCGCCCGCATCATCCACGCGGTCGAGGAGGCCCAGGCCAGCCGGGCGCCGTCGCAATCCTTCGTCGATCGCTTCTCCCGCATCTACACCCCGGCCGTCGTCGCCTTCGCCGTCCTGGTCTTCCTCCTGCCGCCACTGCTCGGATTCGGCCCCTGGAGCGTGTGGTTCTACCGGGCCCTGGCGATGCTCGTGATCGCCTGCCCCTGCGCCCTGGTCATCTCAACCCCGGTCACTCTGGTGAGCGGTCTGGCGGGTGCGGCGCGGAGCGGCATCTTGATTAAGGGCGGCCTGCACCTGGAGAACGCCGGCAAGATCACGGCGATGGCCTTCGACAAGACCGGGACGCTCACCTACGGGCGGCCCTCCGTAACCGACGTGCTCTCGCTGGGGAGCATGGAGGGAGCCGAGATCCTCCGACTCGCCGCCTCGATCGAGCAGGGGTCGGAACATCCGCTCGCCCGTGCCATCCTGGAGAAGGCCAAGGCGGACGGCCTTACGCTCCTCCCCGCGACGGATTTCGAGGCCCTGGTCGGCCGCGGGGTGCGGGCCAGGGTTCAGGGGGAGGAGTACTACCTTGGCAACGAGCGGCTCTGCCACGAGCGCGGCGTCTGCACGCCGCGGAGCGAGGAGGCCCTGGAGCGGTTCGCCCGCGACGGCAAGACCGCAGTCCTCCTCGCCAGCGGGGCGGAACCCCTGGGCATCATCGCCATCGCCGACATGGTGCGGCCCGAGGCGAAGAGGAGCATCGAGGCCCTGCGCTCGGCGGGCATACGTCACGTCGTCATGCTCACCGGCGATAATGCCGGGACCGCCCGCGCCGTCGGGGAACAGCTCGGCATCGAGGATGTTTGGGCCGAGCTCCTTCCGGAAGACAAGGTGAACGTCATCCGGGAACTGGAAGAAGGCGGAGAGCGGGTCGCGTTTGTCGGCGACGGAGTCAACGACGCTCCCGCCCTCGCCCGCGCCACGCTCGGCCTGGCGATGGGGGCCGCCGGCACCGATGTCGCCCTGGAGACCGCGGACATCGCACTCATGGCCGACGACCTGTCGAAGCTGCCCCTGGCCATCCGGCTCAGCCGCAGGACGCTCGGCATCATCAAATTCAATATCTACCTCTCGCTCGCCCTCAAGGCCGTCTTCATCGTGCTCGCCCTCTCCGGGCTCGCCACCCTCTGGATGGCGGTCGCTGCGGACATGGGGGCGTCGCTCATCGTGGTCGCCAACGGTCTGAGGGCCCTCCACGCGCCGAATAGCGGCCGGACTGATGCGGCCGACGGGACCTCGGTCACCCCGGGCCGTTAGACTCTCCCTTGATGAATTCCGGCGAACAATCGGCACATGGCACACATCACCGTCCTCCCGCCGGGGCGAACAGAGATTCTTCACTGCGGCAGCATGCAAACCTGATTTGCACGGTGCCTGGCAGTTTCGGGATATACTCAATTTCGAGGTCTTCCCAGCGGTTCTTCAGTCATTGCAGCTTATTCGACCATCAAGTAATGGTGGGACAATCGGGGTGTCGGGGAGGCGATCGGAAACGAAGTGGGCGTGGACGAGGTGAAAGCCGATCTCCTGCCGGAGGACAAGGTGACTGCCATCAAGGAAATGCTGGCCAAGCACGGGCGAGTTGCGATGGTAGGAGATGGCGTCAACGACGCGCCCGCGCTGGCCAATGCGACCGTGGGCATCGCCATGGGCGGGGCCGGGACCGCCGTCCGCTCGAGACCGCGGACGTGGCCCTCATGGGAGACGACCTGGCCAAGCTCGCTTTCGCTGTGGGACTCAGCCGCAAGGCCAGCCGCGTCATCCGCCAGAACCTATACGTCTCCCTCGGCGTGATCGCCTTCCTAATCGTCGCGACCACCACGGGCTATTTCGGGATCGGCCCGGCGCCGGTGGCGGGGACGCTCAGGGCCAGCATCTCGTCCGGCGCCGGGCCGTCGGATCCGCCGCGGCAGGCGGCTGGGTCAATGGCCGCACGACGAGCGACGGGGTCGCCGTCTTGAGTTGATTGCCTGGCTGTCGTGGGATAGGTCGTATTTTGGTAGGATTGGTGCGGTACAAACACGTCCCGTTGGACGTCGCGACGCCGTGCAGTTAGGTTGCCGAACGCGCTCAGTCGGCTAGGACAACGGTAGCGGGCCGACAGGCCGGGAGGGAGCGGGGATGTCGAAGTTTCGCCGGATTCTATGCCCGCAATGCCACCAGGCTCCCACGCCGGCCCAGAAGCCGGACGGCAGGATCGTCAACAGGTGCGGCTGCCCGGGCCTGGAAAGAGAGCAAGGCGGTGAGGACCGGGACATCGAGTCCGGAGCATTGGAACTCGGCCCCGAGGAAGATGACGACGCGAGGAAGTAATCAGAGTTCATCCCGCTCACCGGCCATTTGCCCTGTGACGGCACCATCCTCACGACTGCCGCGCCTGGGTGATCGGGGCGGCGGGCATACGGTCCGCCTATGATTAAGGTTCTCGATCCGGCGAGGCGCGCATCTGCTTCAATTCGGCGATCTCCTTGACCTGCTTGTCGATGATCTCCTGCGCCTTATCCTTCACCGGCTGCTTCTTCCCGGACTTCAGCTCCCACTTCGACATCTCGACCGCACCCTGGTGATGGGTGATGATCATGTCGATGAAGCGGCGGTCGAATTCCTCGCCCGAGGCCGATTCCAGCTTGCCCATGTCCATCATCGTCATCCCCGGAAGCTTGCGATTGAGCGCCGCGGGGGCATCCGCGGCGACGTCCTCGCGCATCGACTTCAGCACCCGGATCTCGGCTTCCTGGTCGTCGATCATCCGCTGCGCTTTGGCGCGCAGGGGATCGCTTCGCGCCTTGTCGACGGCCATCCGGGACATCCGGATCGCTTCGCCGTGATGTGCCGCCATCGTGTCCAGGAATTGGACGTCGTAAGGCGCCTTCGCCGCCCCGGGCGCGGCTTGCATCGGGGCGTCGACCTTGTCCTCGTCATGGGCCAGAGCGAGTTGGGATGACGCAAGGCTGAAGGCCAGCGACGAAACGACCAATAATTTACGCATATCTATGCCGCCTTTTTCATCTTGCTCATCTCGCGGCAGCTTTCGGCGCAGCTACGGCACACCTCAGCACAGCGATCCATCTCCTTGCCGCCGATGCGGTCGCAGGACTCGGCGCATGCCTCGCAGATCTCGGCGCAGGCAGCGCACAAAGCACCGTGATGTGGCGAGTTTCGGGACATGAACTCCGCAGCGGTCACGCAGGCTTGGATGCAGTCGGTCATCAGCTTCACGTGCTGGGCCTCGGCGTGCTCCCCGCCCATCTCGAGGCAATGGTTGTAGAGGGTGTCCTGGCAGACGTCGCTGCATTCCTGGCATTGTTTAATACAATCTTCCATCCGGCGATCGCTGTTGTGCATAGGTAAATACTCCAATATTTCGCGGCATTTCATACAAAGTTCGCAAATGGTAGAATTGCAGCCATCAAGTATCTATGCTTAATTTTAATAACCAAATAAAGAATCAGTAAATGTTCGGCGTTCGAGGAATGGCGGTAACTCCCTCGCGTTTGAACTCGAATGGCGGACATGTCCGTCTTCAGTGCTCCGAACGAGGCGGCGGGAGAAGTGATTTCTACCGATATTCGGCGAGGAAAGCTGGGGCTCCGCATTGCCGCGCGGGGGGGATGGATTTTCGCGTTCAGATGTAATTTCTAGGCCTGAGGTCGATGCGGCTCGCGGTGCCTGGCGGGCGTTATCACGAAGGGGGCACGCCCGCCTCGATCCCGACGCGGGCCTCCGCTGGAGGACTCGGCCACCGCGCGCCGCTTGGTCCTGGATCCCGATCCGGACAGCCGCGGAAGCACGCGTGGTTCGCCGGTGCCCTGCTATTCCAGGTCCAGCCTGCGGAGCCGCAGCGCATTGGCGATGACGGAGACGGAGCTGAGAGTCATCGCGGCGCTCGCGATCATCGGGCTGAGGAGGATACCGAAGAACGGGTAGAGAACCCCGGCCGCGATCGGTACCCCGAGCACGTTGTAGAGGAACGCAAAGACCAGGTTCTGGCGGATGTTCCGCATCGTTGCGCGGCTGAGCTTCCGCGCCCTCCCGATGCCCCGGAGGTCGCCCTTGACGAGGGTGATCCCCGCGCTCTCCATCGCCACGTCCGTCCCCGTGCCCATCGCGATCCCGACATGGGCCTGGGCCAGCGCCGGGGCGTCGTTGATGCCGTCCCCGGCCATCGCCACGACGTGGCCTCCCTCCTGGAGCTGCCGGACCACCTCCCCTTTCTCACCGGGGAGGATTTCCGCGCGGACGTCGTCGAGCCCGAGCTTCCTCGCGACGGCCTCGGCCGTCGTCCGGCTGTCTCCCGTAAGCATGACCACCCGGAGGCCCTCCGCGTGGAGCTGCTTGACCGCTTCTGCGGCCGACTCCTTGATCGGGTCCGCGATGCCGAGGAAGCCCGCCACGCGGCCGTCGACCGAGACGAAGACCGTGGTCTGGCCCTCCGCGCGTAGCGTCTCGGCACGCGAGGCGAAATCCCCGGGGTCTTGGCCCAGCTCTTGGAGCATCTTGAGGTTCCCGATCGCCACGGCCCGCCCGTCGACCTCCCCCTTCACACCACGGCCCGTGAGCGATTCGAACGCCTTGACCGCGGAAATCTTCAGCCCCCGTTCTTCCGCGCCCCTGACGATGGCCGCCGCGAGCGGGTGCTCACTCCCGCGTTCGAGGCTGGCTGCGAGCCGGACGAGTTCGTCCCCGGCGATACCTTCCACGGCGACGACTGAGACGAGCCGCGGCTTCCCCTCGGTAAGGGTGCCGGTCTTATCGACCACGACCGTGTCGACCTTCTCGAGGGTCTCCAGGGCTTCGGCCTTCCGGATGAGGACGCCCGCCGTGGCCCCCCGGCCGGTCCCGACCATGATCGACATCGGCGTCGCGAGCCCCAGGGCACAGGGGCAGGCGATGATGAGGACGGCGACGGCGTTCACGAGCGCGTAGGCGAGCCGCGGCTCAGGCCCGAAGACGGCCCAGGCGGCGAAGGTCAGGATCGAGACGACGAGCACCGCAGGGACGAAGTAGCCCGCGACGATGTCCGCGAGGCGCTGGATCGGCGCCCGAGTTCGCTGCGCCTCCCCCACCATACGGACGATCTGGGCGAGCATCGTCTCCGAGCCGACCCGCTCGGCCCGCATCACCAGGCTTCCGGTGCCGTTCACCGTGCCGGCGACGAGCTTCGCACTCGCCCCCTTCTCGACGGGCATCGGCTCGCCCGTCACCATGGACTCGTCGACCGAACTCGTGCCCTCGAGGACGGCGCCGTCGACGGGAACCTTCTCCCCGGGGCGGACCCGGACGCGGTCTCCGACCCGGACGTCGCTGATCGCGACGTCTTTCTCGCTTCCGTCATCGCCGAAAAGGCGTGCGGTCTTCGGCGCGAGGCCCAGGAGCGCCTTGATGGCGCTCGAGGTTTGGCTCCTGGCACGGAGTTCCAGCACCTGGCCGAGGAGGACGAGGGTGGTGATGACCGCCGCCGCCTCGAAGTAGACCGGGATCATGCCCCCGTGGCCGAGGAGTGAGGCGGGGATGAGCCACGGGAAAATTGTGGCCAATAGGCTGTAGCCGTAGGCGACCCCGGTGCCCAGCGCGATGAGGGTGAACATGTTGAGGTTCCGGCTGCGGACGGAGGCCCAGCCGCGCTCGAAGAACGGCTTCCCGCCCCAGAGGACGACCGGGGTCGCCAGGAGGAGCTGGATCCAGAGGATCACGCGGCCGGAGAGGGCCGGGAGGGGGGACCGGCCGAGGACCATCTCGCCCATGGCGAGCAGGAGGAGCGGAGTCGTGAGGACGAGCGAGGCCCAGAACCGGCGGGTCATGTCCGCGAGCTCGGGGTTCGCCTCCTCCTCGCCGGTGATCACGAGCGGCTCGAGGGCCATCCCGCAGATGGGGCAGCTCCCGGGGCCGATCTGTTGGATCTGCGGGTGCATCGGGCAGGTGTAGACGGCGTCGCTCGGGGCCACTTCTCCCGTGTGATTCGCGCTGCCCGCCTCGGCGGCGCCACCGAGGAACTTTCCCGGGTCGGAGCGAAACTTTCCGAGGCAGCCCTTGCTGCAGAAGTGGTAGGTCTGGCCACCATGGTCGAAGGTCCCGGCCGCATCCTTCGGGTCTATGTCCATCCCGCACACCGGGTCGTGAACCGTTGCGGCCGGAATTTCGCCCCCGGAGTGATGATGTTGGGGCCGAACGCGACTGTCACTGGAGGAGGCTTCCTCCGGCGGATACCCGGCATCCGTCAACACCGCGGCGAGGGCAGAAGGCGAGACGCCCTCCTCATGGTCCACGGTGACGATCTTCCCGACGATGTCGACTGCGACCGCCGAAACGCCGGGCACGGTGCCAACCGCCCGCTTGATCGCCCCGGCGCAGCCACCGCAGGTGATCCTGGGCGTCTTGAAAGTGGTTTCCATGGTCTTACCTCTCTTTCATGCTAGAAAACGGGCGCGGACCGTGCGGAGTTCGTCCGCAAACGGGCCCCTGATCGATTGATCTTATCGCCGCAGCGGCCTAATTGTTGAACCGACGATAAAGCTCCTTGAGTTCGACGAGTTTCCCCGCCTTCTCCGCCCCATCCCCTGATTCCATCGCGCGGGCAACGCACGAATCGATGTGGGTCGCCAGGATATCGGCCTCGATCGTGTTTACCGCCGCGCGCACTGCCCGTAGTTGCGCGAGGATTTCGGGGCAATAGCGTTGCTCCTCGATCATTCGCTTAACGCCTTCTAGCTGGCCGGCGACTCGATTGAGGCTCGGCAGTTGCTTGCTGCATTCAGGATGGACGGTTACCCGGCAACGTTTTGGCTTACGCCTTATAAATAAACTGGTGATCATATTTTCTTATTATAAGAAATACCCCATGGGGTATGCAAAGTCAAGGACCCGATGACGTATAGTTCCGGACTGAGCGGTCCGGATTTTTTCCAACCTGTCGTCGTGCCAGCGCTTTCCCGTCTCTGGCACCAAGCCGTCGAGGTCGGCAGCACAAAATCAGTCACATAGCACGATGATTTTCCAGGATTCGTCCTATGCTGGCGTCGAGCCGACGTCCACCGTACTGGGCATGTGCTTCGCGATGATCAACGTCACGTCGTCTTGCGGGGTTCCCGGCCCCCGGAACGCGGCGACGCGATCCCGCAGACGGGCGACGACCCGTGCGGGATCATCCGCCCCGCCCGACCGGAAGATCGCCAGCATTTCATCGGTGCCCCATAGCTCGCCGTCCCGACCCATCGTCTCGGACAAGCCGTCGGTGTAGGCCAGCAGCGCCCCGCCAGCCTCCATGTCCACCGTCTCGCTGCCGTGCGGGAAGCCCGGCATCACGCCCAGGAGCGGGCCGGTGGGGCCCAATTCCCGGGGAAGGCCGCCGGGCGGCAGGAGGTACGCCGGGGGATGGCCGGCGTTGGCATAATGCAATCGGCCGGAACGGGCGTCGAACCATCCGAAGAAGGCCGTGGCGAAATGCTCCTCCGGGAGGTCCCGGCACAGCCGCTCGTTGAGCCGCTCCAGCACCTCGCCCGGCGACGCCGCCTGCTCGGCCTCGCGCCAGACGATCGCCCGCACCATGGCGGTGTGCAGGGCCGCCGCCACGTTGTGCCCCGACAGGTCGGCCACCACGATGCCCACGCGGTCGCCCGGCAGCGGCTGGACGTCGTAGAGGTCCCCCCCGACCGGGCCGGCCTGGATGCACCGCCCGGCGAACTCCAGGCGGCCGATCCGGGATTCCGGCGGGGGCAGGAGGTGGGCCTGGACCCGCCGCGCCGTCTCCAACTCCCGACGGTCCGACTCCGCCTGCTCGGCGATCACCCTCGACATGGCGTTGAACCGCCGGCCCAGCGCCCCCAGCTCGTCACCGCCCGTCGCGTCCACCTGGACGCCTAGCTGCCCCTGTTCGAGCAGGCGCACCGCCCGCGACAGACGCCGGATCGGGCTGAGCACCGTTCGGCGCATCACGGCGTTGACGGCCGCCAGCAACACGATGCCCAGGCCGAGGTACCAGCCGGCCATCATCAGGATGCGTGCCCCCACCCGGGCGCGGAGCGCACGCGTCGATTCGGCCACCACGACCTTCCGGCCTTCCTGGTCGGACACCCGGACCAGATACGATTCCTGGCCCCGCCACCGGAGCCAGGCCCCCTCTCCCAATCCCGCCAGCTCGAGCGGGTCCATCGGTTGCCGCGCGTGCACCGCGGCCTCGGCGATCAGGCTGCCGCCAACGACCAAGGCCACCTGGTGCTCGGGCGACGCGGCCGCGTCGGTGGCGTGGCAGAAGGCCCCCAGATAGTCGGCGAACCGGGTCGAACCGCCCAGCGATTCGTGGGCCGCCCGGATGAAACGGGCCTCCTCGTCGAGGCGGGCGTGGAGGACGGCCAATTCCGTCGCCTCGGACCTCCGCCATTCCCAGGCGAGGGCCGCCCCGAGGACGAGCACCAGGATCATGTTGATCGGCAGGACGAGCTTCGAACGGAGCGTCACATGAACCTCCGTCGCCCGAAAAGCGCAAGGTTCGATCCGTTTCGACGTGTCCCAGCACGGGGCGGATCGCTGACGACCTCGCGATCACGGTCCCGGATCAGGGCCATCTGGCCGAGACCCCGTTCGCCCGTGCGGGCGTCATGGGCGACGAGGCCCAGTCGCCCGAGTTCATCGCGACTGAATGCGCAAACTGGATCGATGCAGATCATCGTTCTTCCCCTCCCCGTGGATGGATCGCCGATCGGGGCCGACGACCGTCCGCGCGCCATCCTTCACGCGACGTCGAGCCTCCAGGGCGCGACGCGAGCGAGGGGCGCAGCGGGGACGCGGGGGCGGTCCCGAGACATCGATTGCGATGGCCGGTGTGTTGTCGCGGCTATCTGACGCGGCCGATGGCCGCAGGCGCCGAGTGGGACGGCGGCCCGGGGGAAGGGCTCAATTCAGGAGGGGGAAGGTGCGCGGCGGTGCGGCGTGCATGGGGCGCCGCACCGCCCGCAAGCGGTCGCAGGGCGAGGCTGCGGGGGCGATCGTCGGGGTGGACGAGTCTGCGATCCAGAGGGGGACCGAGGCGGCACGCCCGCCGGTCGTGAGGCGGTCGGTCGCCGTGCCCGGGGCGGCAGGCTCGGCGGGGTCGCACTGACAGG